>Ga0315274_10000068_pt1 | contig 147560 bp, 117 predicted proteins | sample YL17G02_20_MG_FD_203700 | JGI IMG/M metagenome (GOLD analysis project Ga0315274, IMG submission 203700) | Sediment microbial communities from Yellowstone Lake, YNP, Wyoming, USA - YL17G02_20 | ecosystem: Environmental > Aquatic > Freshwater > Lake > Sediment | place: USA: Wyoming | collected...
ATAATGGTAACATCTCTGTGAAAAGTCATACTGGTGTCGGCTCAATTTTTACCTTTAAACTTCCTATCACCGTGTAATGCGACATTTATGTCGCAATTCTATTTCCTCTTATTGTCATACTGGACTTGTTTCAGCATCTTCTGTTTTCATCCTTAAGAGATTCCGAAACAAGCCTGTCCTGGAGACAGTCCAGGATTCGGAATGACATTTCTAATGTGTAGTGCGACATCCCTGCCGTAATGTAGCGATGCGATTTATCGCACTCTTGTAACGCAAGACATCTTGCCTGCTTTAATAAAGCCGACGAGACGTCGGCGCTACACTATATATATTGTCGAATGAATCCGCTCACTACTAATAATACGTAATAGTGAACTTGGCTCGATAAAGCCATCTCCCATCCTTTGTCGTCATCTTCTTAAAGTAATCCCTATCTTCACTAAAATCTCTCATCCCTATCTCTGAAATTAACTCATCCAGAAAATCCCCGAAAGCATTATGCACAGGGGCAACACCTGTAATCGTTGGTTTTCCGACAACTTCTTCTTTGTAGCTCGTTATAGTTATGTCATGCCTTTTAGCAATAGTATATATAACATCCTTCTTTGAATAGGGACTCCCTGCTTGATAACTTTCTGACCCTGTGCTCTGAGTAGATGGAGTTGAACTAATCTGGTTTGTTTGAGGAGATTGTTTACGATAAGGAATTCCAGAAATTATTTCTTCTTGAGGTTTCGAAGTTGCTTGAGGAACAGGAGTACTTGTCCCTGATACAGTTGTTTGCGATGGAGTATCCCGACTTGTTCCAAGACCTTTTTTTCCTCTATCTGACAAACTCTGCATCACGATAAGCAAGCCGACAACACCACAAATTACCATAACAGTAATAAATAAATTCTTCCAAAACTGCATATTTTATCACCTCTCTGAAATACTGTGGCGCGACATTTACGTCGCAATTTTATGCGAGATAAATCTCGCTCCACCTACTAATCAGTAATAAAACTTTACTTTATAAACCTCAAATATATTGACTCCTTCTTGAACCCTTGTGTGAAATTGATATATCATATCTCTTGCGCCTATGGCATATTTTAAATCCCTCTTGAATAATACAAGATCGTTTTCTTTATAGACACGAACAGTCATATCTACATTTCCAACTTGAGGCTCAGAATAATGTGTAACATAAATATGAAGTTTCTTTGCGACCTCAAAAATCGTGTTTTTCTTAGAACCTGGATTCTCAGCCGTATATAATATTTCTTTCCCCTGAGTAGATGGTGCTTCAGAAGGCGATTTTTTTAAATTTATAGAAGGTAATTGCCCTAATCCAGGATCTTGATAAGGAATAGAAGAGCCTGATGGAGTCCCACCTCTAAATAGTCCTGTATTCGTTACTTTCATATACCCTATACCCAATCCAATGATAAGAATAATCACCAGTGTTGTGTACTTAATCTTCATTGATTTCCTCCCTGTTAATTTCCCTAATATAATTAGATTGATTATCTACGTAATTTGTTACAATATTTTTTTTAAAAAAACAATAATAAATTTAATACCGACCAGAGATTTCTGAAATACTTACTATATTTGATAAGGGCAGTCCGCCTTTACAAACATTTCATAAATCCCAAAACGCAATGGAACAAAAAAAGGGATAAGCTCAAACCTATCCCTTTTAATTTATATACCTACTTTTAATAAAAAAGTTACAAACAAAATCTATCTGTCCACTTCTTTATTCTGATAACTTCACATTCCAATAAGCTAAATCAATAAATCTCTGCCAGCTCTCATCCGCTACAAAGGGTTTATTATCATTTATCAGAGCTAACCAGTTTGGTCTCTTCGGGGGTTTTATCACACCCATCTTCACATCTTCTAATAGCTTACCTCCTTTTTTAGCATTACAATTAATACAGGCAAGCACAACATTTTCCCATATAGAAGTTCCACCTTTGCATCTTGGAACAATATGGTCAATTGTCAACTCATCTTTGGGTGATTTAGCACCGCAATACTGACAGGTGTAGTTATCTCTTATATAGATATTTTTTCTTGAGAACTTTACAAATTGAGGAGGAACCTTGTTGAAAAGAGTCAGAACTATCACTTTCGGTACAATTAATTTAAAACTCGGAGTATTAATAATATTCTGATAATCATCAGCAAACTTTGACAGTTCACGCCAGGAATCAAAGTCATAAGTTTCATAATTTTCCGCAACAACCTTAGCCAAGCCTTGATAGAGCAATGACAAAGCCCGCTTTAGATTCGTGATGTGAATCGCAAGCCAACTCTTATTCAGGACAAGTACACTTTCACTGAGCATCTTAAATTTACCCTATTTAAGATAATACACATTTTACAGGGATTACCTTAAAATAAAAAAACTTTAATTTTATCTTTATGCACCAAATTCAGAATAAAAATCAACAAAATTTTTATATCTTGTCAATGAATTTCATCTATTGATTGTATATAAAATACGAAAAGGATACAATATATAGTATATTTTTTGAAATAATATTTGATTTCTTAGAAAATGATTGACAATATTTCTTCCGACTTGATTTTTAAATTTTAATGTAATATGTAACATGAGATTTATCTCGTGAACTCTTTGCGACATAAATGTCGCATTACAATAATTTTTTGTGAGGAAAAAAATGAGTAAGATTTTAGATTTATTCAGAAAATCACCCTTTGAGCCTGTTCATCAACATATGCTTAAAGTTAAAGAATGCGTGCAATTAGTAAGACCTCTCTTTGAATCCCTTTTAACTGAAGATTATGACCAACTGCAACAGATAGTAAAATCTATTTCGAAAAAAGAACACGAAGCTGATATAATTAAAAATGATATCCGTAAAACTCTTCCTAAAGGTATATTCTTACCTGTTCATCGGGATAATTTTTTAGGTTACCTTAAACTACAGGATGATATGGCAGATGCCATTGAAGATGTTGCAGTACTCCTAACAATAAAAAAACTTAAGGTTCATCCTGAACTTAGAGAGCCTTTAATGAATTTTGTGGATAAGGTGCTTGAAGTCTGTAATCTCATTGATAAGGCAAGCAATAAACTGAAGATACTTGTTGAAGTCGCATTTAGTGGCAAAGAGGCTGAGGAAGTTCTTACAATTGTGGAAAAAGCAGAATATGAAGAGTGGGAATCAGATAAGAGCGAATTGGAACTGGCAAAGAAATTATTTACTCTTGAAGACAAAATACCTCCAACAGAAATATTCTTGTGGTTCTTTATCTTTGGCGTATTAGGTAAGCTCGCTAATTATGCTGAAAAGACCGGCGATATGTTACGTCGAATGCTCCATAAAAATTGAATGTAGAGACGCAAAGCATTGCGTCTCTACAGACTTGAGATTGAAGGTTGTTCGGTAACCCAATTATTAATGGTCAGAATTTAGATTCTGACCATCAAATCCAACATAATATCTTTAAACTACTATATTAACGAAAAATGGAAATTCCTTTTATCATAATCATATTAACCATCATTGCTGCATTTTATTCATCATTTATGGGTGGGGCTAATGATTTAGCCAACTCAATGGGAACCTCTGTCGGCTCCAAATCTTTAACTCTCAGAAAAGCAGTCTTCGTTGCAATGTTTTTTTGTTTTGCTGGTTCTATCCTCGTTGGAAGCCATGTTTGTATTACTATAAAAGAAGGTATTGTTGATATAAATAAACTCTCCAATCGTCCTCTTGATATTGCTCTTGGAATGTTTGCCGCACTTGTCTCTTGCGGTCTATTTCTTCATATCTCCAATCATTTTGGATTGCCTGTTTCCACAACTCATTCTATCGTTGGTGGGATAATTGGATTTGGACTTGTTGCAGGTGGCTTTCAATATTTTGAATGGAATAATTTACTAAAGATAGTTTTAAGCTGGATTATTTCTCCTCTTTCGGGTGGTATACTGGGATTTCTCACATTTACATTCGTCAGAAGAATCATCCTTAGCAAAAACGACCCTGTAAAAGCTGTTCAAAAGTGGAGACCGATTTTTGTCTTCCTTGTATTTTTTATGATTATTTTGTCGTTCATTTATAAAGGATTGAAAAATCTTCATCTTGACCTCGACCTGAAAACAGCACTTCTCATCGCTACTACACTCTCATTAATTATAAGTCTTGGAGACAGAATCTTCTGTAAGGTAATACACAGAGTATCCAAGGACACCCGTTATGATGATACAGAACGAGTATTTAAAGCCCTACAGATTTGCACAGCAGGATATATGGCTTTTGCTTATGGTGCGAATGATGTAGGTAATGGAATTGCACCTTTAGCGGCAATCTGGTCTGTTTCAAAACACGAAATGGCAACTTCAGGAGCAATGGTTCCTCTCTGGATTTTACTACTTGGCGCTTCAGGAATAATAATAGGTTTTTCTATCCTTGGATATAAAGTCGTTGAAACGATAGGGAAAAAAATAACAGAAATAACACCATCAAGAGGATTCTCAGCAGAATTTGGTTGTGCAACAACGGTTCTTATATGTTCTAAATTAGGTATGCCCGTATCGACTACTCATACAATTGTCGGAGCCGTTGTAGGAGTCGGATTTGCAAGAGGTATGTCTGCCCTTAATTTAAAACTTATTAGAACTATAATTACTACTTGGTTAATCACCGTCCCCGGAACCGCTATATGCACGATGATTCTGTATGGATTACTTAAATTAATATTTTAAGAATTTGACAGGATTAACAGGACTAATAAGAAAATTTAAAATGTAAAACTGACAGTTTTAAATTGTTAATCCTGCCTATCCTATATATCCCTGTTAAATTATTGTATTAATAGCTAACTTATAAAATTTATTTGTATTTCTTCACAATATAAGGCATAAGACCACCGGCAGAGATGATTTCCTGGGCAAATTCCGGGAAGGGTTTGAAGGTAAAGGTTTTATTCTTAGTCTTATTGATAATTGTTCCCTTTGTTGCATCAACAATAACTTCATCTCCATTGTCAATTCCTTCTGCCGCTTCTTTAGATTCAAAAATCGGTAAACCTATATTAATGGAATTGCGATAGAAAATCCGTGCAAAAGAACTCGCAATCACACAGCTTATCCCAGCTTCCTTAATCGCAATCGGGGCATGTTCACGAGATGAACCACATCCAAAATTCTTTTTCGCCACGATCATATCACCAGGTTTTATCCTTTTAAGAAAATCCTTATCTATATCTTCCATACAATGCTTTGCTAATTCTTTCGGGTCAGATGTATTCAAATACCTTGCCGGAATAATTTCATCTGTATTCACATCATCTCCATATTTATGAACCTTACCCTGAAATTGCATTTTATTTCCTCCTTATAAAAACCTTAAAAACTATTATAGAACACGAAGTGCACAGAAAAATTTAAAATGTAAAACCGACAACTGACAATTATTAACTGATTAGTCGATTGTCCGTCGTCAGTTTTCAATTATCAGTTTAAAATTGTTCTTCGTGCCCTTCGTGGTTAAAGTTATTTTTATTTACAAATTCTCTGGATGTTCAATTTTCCCTGCAATTGCAGAAGCGGCGGCGATTGCTGGATTCGATAAATACACTTCGCTCTTTGTATGCCCCATTCTGCCGACAAAATTTCGGTTAGAAGTTGCGATTGCTCTTTCTCCTTCCGCTAAAACTCCCATATGCCCACCCAGACACGGTCCACAGGTAGGTGTGCTAACGACACATCCCGCATCTATAAATATTTTAAATAATCCTTCTTCCATCGCTTGTTTATAAATCTTTTGTGTCGCAGGAATAATTATACACCGAACATATTTTGCTACTTTTTTACCTTTCAGGATTTTCGCTGCAACTCTCAAATCTTCCATTCGACCATTTGTGCAGGCTCCAATAAAAGATTGATCAATTTTAACATTACCGACTTTACTAATCGGCTTTGTATTTTCAGGTAGATGTGGAAAAGCAATCTGCGGCTCAATCTTTGTCGCATCATATTTTTTTACATTACAATATTTAGCATTATCATCACTTTTATAGAATTCGTACTTTCTCTTTGCTCTTGCCTTTACATATTCTTCAGTAATTTCATCGGGAGGAATAATACCACTCTTCCCACCAGCCTCTATCGCCATATTGCACATTGTCAGTCTACTATCCATCGATAAATTCTCAATCGTATCACCCACAAATTCCATTGCTTTATACAAAGCACCATCAACTCCGATGTTGCCAATAATGTATAAAATTAAATCTTTTCCACTAACCCATTTTTGCAACTTACCTCTAAATATGAATTTCATACTTTCAGGAACTTTGAACCAGCATTCTCCCGTGACCATTGCTGCGGCAAAATCTGTGCTGCCAACGCCTGTTGAAAAAGCTCCCAAAGCCCCATAGGTGCAAGTATGAGAATCAGCACCAATTATAGCATCACCCGGTAGAACAATTCCTTCTTCAGGAAGTAATGCATGCTCAATTCCCATCTCGCCAACTTCAAAGTATAATTTTATATTATACTCTTTGGCGAAATTCCTCATCATCTTGCATTGTTCAGCAGATTTTATATCTTTATTGGGAGTAAAATGGTCAGGAATCAGTGCGATTTTCTTCTTATCAAATACCTTATTAAAACCATATTTCTTGAATTCATTGATAGCAATAGGAGCTGTTATGTCATTCGCTAAAATTATATCGAGTTTTGCATTGATTAATTCGCCGGGTTCAACTTTCTTTTTCCCGCAATGTGCAGACAATATCTTTTCAGTTATTGTCATTCCCATAATCTGTTCTCCTTATAGTAGGGGACGCATATATGCGTCCCCTACAAAATTGTATTAATTTGATGACAGAAAGAGGTATCACACCTTAACTAAACTGTCTCATCAGTTTTTTTCTTAATGTCTTTACTGACAACAATCTTATTTACCGCATCAATGTATGCCTTAACGCTTGCCTCAATCACATCAGTAGAAGCACCTTTCCCTTTAAATATTCTGTCATTATATCGCACTTTTATTGACGCCTGTCCCATAGCATCTTTCCCTTTAGAGACCGATTCAAGCTTATAATCTTCTAACACCGCGTTAATTCCTGTAATCCTTTCAATCGCTTTGAATGCCGCATCTATAGGACCATCACCTGTTGATGCATCGGACTTAATATCCTCTTTTGTTTTCAATCCCACAGTTGCAGTCGGAGTGGTAGTTGTTCCACTGGTTATATGTAAATAATTCAGCTCATAAGTCTTTTGAAAATCTGACAATTCCTGTTCAATAATTGCCACCAAATCTTCATCATAAATCTCTTTTTTCAAGTCCGCCAATCTCTTGAATTCCACAAATGCCTTGTTTACCTCATCTTCAGTCAATTCCGCATATCCTATTTCTTTTAATCTTTGGGAAAAAGCATGTCTCCCGGAGTGTTTTCCCATTACCATAGATTCACCACGCCATCCAACCGATTCAGCAGTCATTATTTCATAAGTGAGTCTTTCCTTTAAAACACCATCTTGATGAATTCCAGCTTCATGAGCAAAGGCATTGGCACCGATGACTGCCTTATTTGGTTGAGGTTTAATACCCGTCACTGAACTTACTAATCTGCTTGTATTAAAAAGCTGTGCGGTTTCTATATCCGTATAAAAATTCAACAAGTCTTTCCTCGTCTTAATTATCATTACAATCTCTTCGAGAGATGCATTTCCTGCTCTTTCTCCTATCCCATTAATAGTGCACTCAACCTGTCTTGCACCATTAATCACGGCTGAGATAGAATTAGCAACTGCAAGTCCTAAATCATTATGGCAATGAACAGATATTATAGCCTTTTCAATTCCTTTGATATTCTCACTCAAATACTTAATCAAAGCCCCAAATTCCCACGGAAGTGTATATCCGACAGTATCAGGGACGTTTAATGTCTTAGCACCTGCTTCAATCACTGCCGAAAAGATTTCAACCAGAAATCCTTTATCGCTTCTCCCAGCATCTTCAGCGGAAAATTCTACATCATTAGTAAAAGTTTTTGCATATTTTACAGCATCAATCGCAGCCTTAACGACTTCTTCCCTTGTCATTTTCAACTTCTTCTTGATATGAACATCACTTGTGGCAATAAAAGTATGAATCCGTCCTTTTGGTGCATTTTTAATAGCCTCTCCACATCTTTTAATATCGATGTCTTTTGCACGGGCAAGCCCGGCTATCACCGGACCCTTGACGGATTCAGCAACTAATTTCACCGCTTCAAAATCACCTTCTGATGAAATGGGAAATCCCGCCTCAATTACATCTACTTTGAGTTTTGCTAATTGATGTGCTACATCCAGCTTCTCCTTAATGTTCATACTTGCGCCCGGTGATTGTTCACCGTCTCTCAATGTTGTGTCAAAGATGATTACCTTCTCGCTCATGGTACCATACCTCCATTCTTGATTTACTTCATCAGGGAATCTCTTTTTAACTTTCAATTTCAATTGTGGTGCGACATTTATGTCGCTAATATTATGTAGCGGTCGCATTTATGCGACGATTATGTTTGATAAATCAAACCGCTACAAGATAAATTTGTGTTACAAATTGTAAATGAACCAATTGAAAATTTTAGGGTTAAAAAAAATCCCTGATGATTTTCATCATCAGGGACGAGTTCTATCTTTATATACCCGTGGTACCACCCTGCTTCGATGCTAATGATGCATCCTCGTTAAACACTTTAACGGTTGTTAACCGGCACAGGCTACTTTAGGAGTTCACCCACACAGCTCCGAGGCGAGTTCGATAAGTTCCATCACCGATTTGCACCAACCATCGGCTCTCTGTATTCTCATTGATGGAAAACTTATTTACTACTCCTCTTCATTGCTTTTTAATTTTATTTAGATTGTCTTTCTAACATTCTATTCGTATAAGTCAAGCAAAAACTTTAATTAAAAAATCGAATGAGAAAAACGATTATGTATTATTAACCTACGATTTAAATCCTGAGTTATTAAAATAAAAAATCAATTCTTTTTATTTATAATATCTTTTAGCTCTTTTCCGGGCTTAAACGTGAGAGATTTTCTCACAGGAATAGAAACTTCAACCTTCGTCTTCGGATTTCTACCAATTCTCGGTTTTCTTTCTTTTATCTTAAAAATACCAAAATCTCTTATCTCAATTTTTTTATGTTTTACTAATATATCTTTAATGCTATCAATAATTGTATCGGTAATAACAAGTGCGTCCTTTTTTGTAATATCCAGATCAGAGGCAATCTTCGTGGCAATATCAATCTTAATCATAGATTCGTCTCCTTCTCTATGTTAAAAAATTAGACACAATCATAGTCTTAAGAAAAAGAAATTCAAGCTTTTTTTGAAATTAATTCTTATAGAAAATTATTATACAAAGACTTATTATTTTTAACAACCCTATTAAAATTCAACGAACCAATAATATCACATAACCTATTGAAATATAATAACTTATTAAGAAATGGGGATAGACGGTATTCGTCTGTCCCTATTTCTTAGTATATCACAAAATGGTAAAATTTATATCGTGATACATTCCCCCGATGGCAAATCATTTGATTGAAAGAATTGCTTTTTTACATCTGGAAAAATCAAACAGTTCTTTCCAATTGTAACATTATCAGGAATAGAAACTCCCTTGCCAATAAGCGTAATTCCTGTATTCAATAAATTGGGATATTTTTTATTCTCTATATCGTCTCCAACACCAACGACTGTATTTTTCCCAACAAAAACATTCTTGTCTAAAATGGACTTCTTAATATAAACATTTTCAGATATAAACGCATCATGCATAATAACCGAATCCTCAACTTTAGCACCTTTGCCTATTACAACACCCGGCGATAAAACACAATTCCTAACCTCTCCATAAATCTTGCACCCATAAGTAATAACTGAATTTTTTACAATCGCATTTGCTCCGAATTTGGCAGATTCTTTATCCCCGGATTCTCTACCTATCGGATTGGTTCGTGTATTCCACTTGTATAAATCAAGCCCGGAACCGGGATTGAGTATTTCCATACTTGCTTCCCAGTAAGAATGAACTGTTCCCACATCCATCCAATAATCATCAAAGAAATAACAATAGACTTTATCCTTATTTATCATATTAGGAATAATATTCTTTCCAAAATCGTGATTTGTATCCTGCTCACTATCTTCTATTAATCGTTGGAATAACACTTCTTTATTAAATATATAAATTCCCAACGAGGCAATATTGGATTTTGCGTTAGGCTTTTTCTCCTCGAATCCTATTACTCTATCATCATCGTCAATCTCCATCGTTCCAAATCTATAAGTCTCTTCCCAGGGAAATCTCTTCCCAGCAATGGTCAAATCCGCCTTTCTATCAATATGAGATTCTATCATCTCAGTATAATCCATATTATAAATATGGTCTCCTGATAATACCGCTACAAGCTCACAATCGAATCTCTCAATAAAATCCCTATGTTGATAAATAGCATCAGCCGTGCCTAAATACCAGTCAGATTCTTCTTCACCTGTAAAAGGAGGTAATATTCTTGCGAGATGTCTACGACCTGTAAAGCCCCAGAATTCTCCCCCTCTGATATGGTCAGTTAACGAAAATGGATTATACTGTGTCAGAATACCCACATACCTGATTCCAGAGACCATCACATTGCTTAGAGTAAAATCAATGATTCTGTAGATACCACCAAACGGCACAGCAGGCTTCGCCCTCTTTTTAGATAAAATACTAAGACGAGACCCCTGACCACCTGCCAATATCATCCCAACAATGTCGGACATCCCATATTACTCCTTGATTCTATATGAGTAAAACAGACTTCCAGCCACACTCCCTACGTCCTCCCCCTATGATGGGGGAGGGAAGGGTGGGGGTGAACAGGCAATATGCCTATTATACTACTTAATTCTATATTCGACAAAATTTTAAATTAATATGAATATAGTTTATGAGAAATAAATTGTAAAGAAAATATTTTTATGACATTGTTGTTCTTAAATATGGGGAAAATTAAAATTGTTTTTACCACTACAGCACGACGAACACTACGAGGATTTTAAAATAGAATTTCTTAGTGCTCGTTGTGTCGTTGTGGTCAGAATTCAAAAAAGTTTTTAATCATTACTATACATTAATCCCTTGACTTTTCAAGAAATATAATTTAAAGATTTCAACAATATAAAAAAATAAAAGGGGAATTTAGACTATGGGGAAAATTGAATTTAATTCTTTACATCATTTTAAGATTCTAAATTTCAATACAATCCTTGCAATGTTAATTTTTTTATTTTGTTTTTCTTTATTAAGTGTCTACACTCAAATTAGTGAAGAAGGAAATAACGAAAATAATAATGTTAGACCGGAAAGCGAAGGTGCTGATTGGTATTATGCTTCAGGAGATTTACCCTTCCCCGCTCGTGGTGGTCATACCAGTGTAGTATTTAATAACAAGATGTGGGTAATTGGTGGGAGTTATAAAAATGATGTGTGGTATTCTACAGATGGAGTGGTCTGGACACAAGCTACAGCCTCTGCTTCTTTCCCTGCTCGTGTAAATCATACCAGTGTAGTATTTAATAACAAGATGTGGGTGATTGGGGGTGATAGTAGTGGTTATAGAAACGATGTATGGTATTCTTCAGATGGAGTAGTATGGACGCAAGCGACAGCCTCCGCCACATTCACCGCTCGTGGATGGCATACAAGTGTAGTATATGACAACAAGATGTGGGTGATTGGGGGACATGATGAAAGTAATATCAGAAACGATGTCTGGTATTCTACGGATGGGATAGTCTGGACACAGGCTACATCCTCTGCAGCCTTCTCCGCTCGTGCTGGTCATAAAAGTGTAGTTTATAACAACAAGATGTGGGTGATTGGCGGAAGTGATGGTAGTAATTATAAAAACGATGTATGGTATTCTACGGATGGGATAGTCTGGACACAGGCTACATCCTCTGCAGCCTTCTCCGCTCGTGCTCTTCATACCAGTGTAGTATTTAATAACAAAATGTGGGTGATTGGGGGAACCCATGGTTGGGATCCTTACTGGCAATTTCAAGATGTCTGGTATTCTACAGATGGATTGGTCTGGACACAAGCGACTGATTATGCGGCATTTGATCGCCGTTATGGTCATACAAGTGTAATTTATAATAATAAGATGTGTGTAATTGGAGGATATTATGTTCCTTTTACAATGCCACCTTTTATACCATATATACTAAATGATGTATGGTATTCTACGGATGGAGTGGTCTGGACAGAAGCGACAGCCTCTGCCGCTTTCCCAGCTCGTGCTTATCATACCAGTGTCATTTACAATAACAAGATGTGGGTGATTGGGGGTAGTTATAGAAATGATGTCTGGTATTCTACAGATGGGGTAGTTTGGACAGAAGCGACAGCCTCTGCCGCTTTCCCAGAACGTGAATGTCATACCAGTGTCGTCTACAATAACAAGATGTGGGTGATTGGGGGTAGTTATAGAAATGATGTCTGGTATTCTACAGATGGGGTAGTTTGGACGGAAGCGACAGCCTCTGCCGCCTTCACCGGTCGTTATGGTCATACCAGTGTCGTCTACAATAACAAGATGTGGGTGATTGGGGGATATGATGCCGGTTACAGAAACGATGTATGGTATTCTACAGATGGAGTAGTTTGGACGGAAGCGACAGCCTCTGCCGCCTTCCCAGAACGTGATGGTCATACCAGTGTTATTTACGATAACAAGATGTGGGTGATAGGAGGACGGCCATACCCAGTTAAGAACGATGTCTGGTATTCTTCTGATGGAGTGAACTGGAGTCAAGCTACAGCCTCTGCTGCCTTCCCTGCTCGTAATGGTCATACCAGTGTCGTCTACAATAACAAGATGTGGGTGATTGGGGGATATGATGATGATCTTAGAAATGATGTATGGTATTCTACGGATGGAGTGAGCTGGACGGAAGCGACAGCCTCTGCCGCTTTCCCAGAACGTGAATGTCATACCAGTGTCGTCTACAATAACAAGATGTGGGTGATTGGGGGATGGGATAGTGATGGTTATAGAAACGATGTCTGGTATTCACCTATGACAACGAGTGTTTTTAATAGTATTTGGCGTTTGTATTGATTCATAATAAATTTTAAAGGGACGCATTTATGCGTCCCCTACATTTAATCATTAGAATTCCACGTTTACTTTTATATCACCTTTTCCCGCAACTTCTACTATCAAAATCTTTTCTTTTTCATTGTATTTCCATTTATTATTTTCTTGATCGTTAACTTTAACTAAGTTGGGTTTCTTATTGGAGTGAATTTTTAAAAAGATATTCCCTTCATCCATCAAATAGAAGAGGAGTTCCGCTTTTTTACCATCATAAAAACCATCTTTGTATTGAGCAGGAACCCAATCAAGAAGGTAAAAATCTGCATCTCGTGATAGAATCTCAGCAATTACAGCTGGTGCCTGCCACCATAAATAAGAATTTGATTTCGCTGATATTAAATACTTTTTCAATTCCTCTATGGGATACCCCAATCTTGCTCTCGCATATATGTGCGGTAGGGTGATATATCCTGAATTGTCTTTGTATATAGTTTTTTGAGGATATTTATAATTGCCATCAAACCAATTAAATTTATCTATGACCATCTCATATTCCTTCAGTTTATCAGGAATATATTTCAAATATAAATCAAAACATTCTGATTGAATCCCATTTCCTGAAATATTCGATGTGTATTCCCAGAGATAATTATCAACATTAATCGAATTAAAACCTTCCCCTTCAAGAAAACCGATAATATATTCATCCTGCTTGATTAAATCATATTTCAATGCCCAGTCCTTATACAAAAATCTTGATATTGTAGGAACGGCGACCTTGGAACATTTATATAAACCTTTCTGAAAATCTACATCCTTCTTTAATGCTCGTGCCATTTTTGTATAAGCTACAACGCCTGCATACTCAACCGTTGTGCAATCTCCTGCACCTGTTCCATAGCCATAAACCGCATTGGATGAGCGCATCCAATCCCAATCATCTGCCACCTCAAACCATCTCATCATCTTATCGATAGCACCCCAATTATCATTTATTAATCCCCAATCTCCAGAATATTGCGCATATTTATAATATCCATACAAAGATAGTCCATTTCCCCAGTCAATATCATAAGTATCATAATAAGGTCCTTCTAAAAAATATGTGAACCAATATTTTACCTTAGAGAACGGTTCTATTCTTTCAAACCAGATATCATCATTAAAACCTGAAGCAATGACCTCCTTTGAATTCTCCTGAAGTTTCTTTCTATTTTCCTCACTTAAATATGCCCAAGCTATGTAGCTGTGTGTCCTGTTTTTATATATCCTATCCACCGCATTCCACATATCTTTTTTTCCAAGGTCAGTTAAATAATCATTCACCATCGGCATTAGTTCTTTGTCTCCACCAACATTAACAACACCTCTTTCATTCAACGGAGGAATAGGTAATCGATAAATTAACACATTTGAATTAGTTCTAACTCCCCTAACAGGTCCAAGAAAAGCGGGTATGCCTATATCAACCAGCTGTTCAGGTAATTGAACTGGATAACCATTATCAGCAATAAATGATAATTGAGGAGGAATATAGGCAAGTTTATACATCTGACTAAATTCATTTTTATCTTTAATGGTCTTTGGCGGAAGAACACTATAATCGAAAATAGTATAGATTTCAACCATCTCTTTTTCCCAATTAATTTTAAAATACTCTTCGCAATAAATCGGGAAAAACCTTGCAAACTTTGCTATATGCGACGCCTTTGACAAAACCTCCCGCGATAAATTTTCATTCCAATTTTTAGTATTAATATATTCAATTCCATAAGGGAGTAAAACAACTACTTTGCTAATAACATCACTTTTGTTCTTAAAAATCAGAACGTTTTCACCATCCTTATCTTTCTTTACATAAACATAGTCAGGTATTTTCTCAAAAATTAACTGAATAGGACAATCTTTTTCCTGACTTAAATAAAATAATAACCAGGATTCATTTATATCTCCTAAATAAGCAGGATTCTCATCAATATCAAGCATTCCATCCGAGGTAATAATCTTCGTAGGAAATTTTCCGTCACCCGAAAAAATCTGAAATCCGATTTCCCTATTATCAGGAACATTCATTAACACACCCGGAAACAAAGTTGTAGAAATCATATAGTAGTGGAGATTATTCCCCAAACTCTTACCCATAGTATGAGTTGTCTTACTTACCCAATTAATATCAATAAGATTACTGTCATAAACGTCATCAAAATAAACTCGGAAACAGTCACCTTTCCTTGTTACAATTTCAGTTGGGGAGACTTCTTGAAACGTTGTTAATCCATCGTTTAAGAATTTTCCGAATCGACCAAAACTGAGTATTTTCGGAAAAAACTTATCCACTTCTTCAGCACCAAAAGTATTTTTAATTTCATCGAAAACGGCTCTATTCAATTGAGATTTGTAGGCTTTGAAAAGATTGAAGACTGTGCCCTCAAATTTTGCAAGGTCTGTATTATTTGACGAGAGACTCTCATTAACCATTTGTAAAATGTCATCAGCCTTTTTATAATTTCCTTTATTAATACAATCATAAGCCTTCTTTTGATAATTATCACAGTCTGATTTTAGCTGTAACATCTTTTTCAGCGATTTCTCATCAGCATAACCATAACTGAGAGCTTTGAACAATAATTTATCCAGAATATTAACTCGGCTTGAAGTTGTCTTATATCTTTCAAACATAAAATAATTGCCAAGATTACAAAGAGTGAGTGGTTCTCTCATTATTCCGACCAACTTCCCATTGCCAACTGCTGAAATCCTTATAGAAATAGTATTTTTCATACCAAATTTTATGTCCCTTGGAGGTATCAGATAAGCTCTCGGAATACCTTGAGAAGTAATACCCCTGCCACTTGTTACGCCAATCGGATACTGATTAAAATATGCAACATTATTCCCTTCAATATCACCAATGATAAGCTGTGAACCAAGATATTGCCTTTGAGACTCTTGAACCTCCGAAACATTAACATCACATTTTAGCCAGATCATACCTTCCTTAGACTCTAACGGTTTCTCCAGAGGCAATTTAATTTTCATAAATTGCTGAGTAATATTAGGATCCTCAAGACCCTTTATGTCTTCCACATATTTATCCAATATGAGCCAATCGCAATACTTCAAATCGATGCTCTTTTCTGTGCTTAACTCTATCTCAACAGCTAAACTAACGAAAGGTGAAATCAGAAATATTAAGAATAAAAGACAGATTAGAAGAACTATATTTTTCATTAATTATTTCCCCGAATTTTAATATTTAAAATCTTCTTAGTTATCATATAAAAACCCAGAAGTTCAAGATTGCTTCGTCACCTTCGGCGTCCTCACAACGACACCCTTCTTTTCCTCTCCCCTTGTGGGAGAGGATTAAGGAGAGGGGTGTCTTTCATCGCAAAAAGTCTTATCGTAATGCAATCTTGTCTTTTACATCGGTCTTTAAACAATCACCTTGTTATTATAATGGACATAATGAATCTATAAAATAGTTTTTTAAAAGAGAAAAATATAAATTATTAATTCAGGGATAGAACTTAATTGTCAATTATTATGAATTAATTAAATGATATAACATAGCAATCTCGTAATGGGTAGATTTTTATTGACAGTATTGAATTTGATTCGTCTATACTCTCAAATAAAAGCACATTAGAACACAACTCAAAAATGCAAAGTTATAAAAAAAGTTGAACTTTTTATCCAGAAGTCCATAAGACTAAATAGAAACGGGAGTTATGGCATCGATAGGAGTATAAAATGAGTCAAACAAAAATTGGTAAACAATTGAGTGGCAAGGCAATTATAAAACTTCTCAAAGAGCATAAAGATATTTTGAAAAAATACAAAGTCAAACGAATAGGTCTGTTTGGTTCTTATGTTAGAAAAAAACAGAAAAGACGCAGTGACATTGATTTCTTGGTAGAGTTTGACCACACTACCTTTGGTAAAAATTTTGATGGTTATTTTGATAATTTTATGGACCTGGCTTTCTTCCTTGAAGATTTATTTGGTAAAAAAGTAGATTTAGTGACTAACGGCAGCTTAAGTCCCTATATTCAGCCTTATGTGGAGAAAGAGGTCAGGTGGTATGAAGGATAATAGAGTATTTCTAAATCATATTTTAGATGAAATAAATTTTTTGATTGAGGAAACTAAGAAAATAAAATTTGAGCAGTTTATGAAAGATGAGCTTTTGAAAAGGGCTTGCACAAGGAGTTTGGAAATCATTGGTGAAGCGGTTAAAAATTTATCCCCTGATTTTAGGAAGAAATATAAGGATATTGAGTGGAAAAAAATTGCAGGAATGAGAGATAAAATAATTCACTATTATTTTGGAGTCAATTGGGATGTGGTGTGGGCTATGATAAAAAACCAACTATCAAAACTTAAGGAGCAGATTGAAAAGATATTGAATGAGGTTAAGGATAATAATGATAACTGAAAAAGATAAAGATATAATTTTAAAATATGCCCAAAAATACAACGTTTCTTCTATTATTTTATTTGGTTCATCAATTAGGACTGACCAAGAATCTAAAGATATCAATATTGGAGTAAAAGGAATTGCTCCTCATCTATTTTTCGAATTTTATGCAGAATTATTTAAACATTTATCAAAGTCTGTTGACCTTATTGACCTCTCAAAAAAATCTTTATTCACTAAACTTGTGGAGGAAACCGGAGTAAAAATATATGGTTAATCTATCCAAACAAATTCTTGCAGAAAAAAATGTGGAAATCGCATTAAGTAACCTATTGCTTATAAGATTCCAAGGATCTGGTCACAATTTATAGCAGAAATAAACAAATTCTTAGCTAAGTAATTCAGAAATTGATTTTGTAATGCAAAAACCTGAGATTTTCATAATAATTTTTTTCTTAATATATTTCTTCTTCCCGATACGTAACTGGGTCGTAAAAAAAGGGGAAATCTTCGCTGTGATTATATTTGCCTTTCTTCTCCCTATTATGATAGAGCCTGTTTGGGATTATAATCATTCTCAATGGACACTTTTTATATTTGGTGTCCCTGTATTCTTTACTCTTTATTGGATAGCTCTTGTTTTCTTCTCAATTAATATATCCGACTCCCTCTTGAAAATATCTTCAAAAAGATTTAGTGGAATCAAATCTCATTGGCTAAATTTATTAACCGATATTATCTCTTTTTGTCTAATTGGAACAGTTTGTGAATGTATTCTTTATGGCTTAAAAAGCTATAATTATATAAAAGGAACTGAATTGGGATTTATCCCGATTCTCAATGTCCCGGTGATATTGCCATTGGGCTATGTGGGAATAGGAGTATTTGCTGCACACACGTTCAGGATAAAAAGGAAGGAAAAAATAATATAGTTGCTGATGGTCCATCTTGGATGAGCACTGATTAACATAAATCCTTAAAAATTTTTACCACGACGACACAACGACCACAAAGACTTATAATAATTGAAAAATCATTCAGAATTTTCTATATTCTCTTAAAATGTCATTCCGAACTCGTTTCCGAATCTCATTAAAGATAGTAACAAGAGATGCTGAATCAAGTTCAGTATGACAAGTTGTACCGTTTTGATTAATTTTTATTTTTCTTATAAATTTACAAAATCTGCGTTCATTAGCGTTCATCTGTAGTTTCTTAAATGAAAAAAAGTAAAAAACACATAATAATCAATATTATCTTCATATTAGTATTTGCCATTTATTGGGAATCAATTTCAACCGAGTTCTGGGTTTATAACAAAAAAATTCTCGGAGATTTTGTATTCAATAGATTCCCCACGTATTTATTATTTTACTGGATGAGTATATTTTCCATCTCATTATACATATCAGAAACACTCTACAAGAAACTGACTCAAAAAACCGAAATCCCTATATTTGATAAAAAGCTTTATTTACTTGATATAATCGCATTTGGAGTAATTGGAACAATACCTGAGGCTCTTTCTTACAGATTTAATTGGTTCGAATACAGTGCGGATTTGCATTGGACATTCATCCCCATCATTAATCTCCCTATTAATGCAATTATGGGCTATTTCGGTATCGGTATGTTTATCCCCACAACGATTCGGTTTTACAGAAGTGAAGTTTGTGATAAATAATTAAATCATCCAACATTTATTTTTTTCTGTCTATTTTGTGGGTGATAAATTCGGGCAAAAATATAAACTTCGGTCTTGACGTTATTTACATCATTGAATAATAATTTACTTATTCGCTCTTAAATTACAGAAGATCATTAAGAGAGAAACTTATACAATAAAGACAAAGTGTAGTAATTCTATTTAGGAACATAATAATTTTTTTGTTATTTTCAAGAATTTTCAAAGAAAAAATAGCTTAAGAAAGATATGATTCTCTAAGGAGAGAAAAATATATGGTAAGAAAATATTATAAAGTAATTTTCGAGCCTCAGGAAGAAGGGGGTTTTACTGTAACAGTCCCAGCGCTTCCAGGATGTATCTCTGAAGGAGATACTTACGATGAGGCTTTAGCAAATATCAAAGAAGCAATTGCTCTTTATATTGAAAGCCTTCAGGCTGATGGAATTCCTGTTCCTGAAGAAAATCATCTTATTGTAGAACTTGAGGCAAGTTATGAGCAGACTACCACCTCTTAAAAGTAAAGATATAATCAGAGCTCTTCACAAAATCGGATTTATTGAACACCGCCAAAGGGGAAGTCATAAAATCTTCAAGAAAAATAATCTTCGTGTTACCGTCCCTATTCACTCAAAAGACCTGAAAAAAGGCACTATTCACAGCATTATCGAACAGACAGAATTGATATTGGAAGAGTTCTTGGAATATTTAAAATAAGAGTAATCAAAAAAAGTAAAATAATCTGAAAACTCTGACATAATAAGGTTAATTTATCTTATTCAAGTAGTTTGGGATATTTTTTTAAATACTCATATGCCCAAGGCTGAATATTGTAAGCAAATTTTCGAGGAGTTCCAAAATTTGTAGATTGTATTAAAATCCCCTTTTGCGTGAGACCCCCTACAATACCATTTCTAATATCAAAATAACAAGTTTGTGTATTATTATCAATATACCTCTTTAATATTTCCTTTTCTTGAGGAGTAAGATTTTTTAAATAATACTTCCCATGTCTAATATTTAACCAATATATACTCTGTTTTTTTAAAGAATTTACAATCAAGACTATCAAATGTCCTAATAAGAAAAATATACTGATTAAAAACGCAAGAATTATCCAGAGTCTATAATTAGAACAAAATTTAACTAATTCAACTAATCCTAATTTCTCCAACCAACTATTGGGAAAAAGTAAAAGAAATAAACTTATCATAAGTATTCCCAAAAGATGCTTGGTTGAAAGTTTAATAACATTTAGTAATTTATCCCAATCTATAATGTTTCACCCGATTCATCTATACTTGAAAAGATGATAAGTTTTTTATTATTCTACAATCATTTCCCCATTTTTTGCAAATTCACAAATCATAGAATCGCCTTGTTCCCACTCTTCAGGGGTCATTGCGATGGCTTCGATAGGTTCAAAGACTTCATAGATGGCATCGGTCAGAATATCAATTCTTTCCCAGAAACTCTTACCTACAAAATCTTCTGAAATTACAACTAAATCTATATCACTATGACGTTCCGGGCTTCCTTTTGCATAAGAACCATAAAGGATTAATTTATTTATTTTGATTTCCTTCGATTCAATAGCATTTTTAAAACGCTTAATAATATCTAACACCGCGTTTTTATCCATTTATATATCGCTTTGTCTTAAAATATCAAACCTTAGGAAAATTCCTATTAAGGACAAACATTTATCCAAACTATATTTTTTAAATTTCTCTTATCCGCACTTTATTTTTTGATATAACCACAAACTTATTTTGGAGTGCTGATTCATATTTTTTTAGAACATCAATAAGATTGTTTATTATGTATCGCAAGTCTATATGATTATATCTTAAAAGAATAACACTTACTTCTTTTTGTTTGTGAGCGAAAATCCATTCACCAAAGTCCTTGTCCTCCGTTAATAGAATCGCTTCTTGTCTCTTGGCAATATTCAATACTTGAGTATCGGAAACACCTTTATTTTCCTCCAAAATAGAAATTACTTCAACCCCTTTTTGTCTTAATTCTTTAATAATCCTATAATCTACATCTTCATCTGCGAGGATTTTAAGAGACAATTATCTCCTCCTTTGAAATAACATCTGCAGAATAAGATAGGGCAGCATAAACATCGTCTTTTGTTATTCCTGGATATGCTTTCAAAACTTCTTCAATTATCATACCCTCAGATAATTTTCTTAATATCAATTCCACAGTTATTCTTGTTCCCTTTATGACAGGCTTGCCTAACATAATATTAGGATTTGAAATTATTCTATCTTTATAATTCATTTCTTCATCCTCAATTTTTAAGCTTACAATTTATTTTTATTATCACCATCTACAATTACTAAAATCAAGATAATATTCCACTCTTAAATCTTAGATATAATTTGAGTAATACTTAATATAAAGATGATCTATTTAAAATATCACCCATTAATTACCAATATTCGCGTGATACTTCTGCAGGCTTCGAGGTTTGTGGCGACCTTGGCGGTAGGCTTCGATACCTTTAGCAGCGGCTGTGGCTCCAGCTAATGTTGTGATATATGGGATTTTATATTTAATGGCTGTTTTGCGAATGTATGAATCGTCAAATTCGCTCATCCTACCTGCAGGTGTGTTTATGACTAATTGAATTTCTCCATTTTTAATTGCATCAACAATGTTCGGTCTACCTTGATGAAGCTTAAGGATTGATTGAGATTTTATATTACTCTCTTCCAAAATTTTGTGTGTACCTTGTGTAGCAATTATCTTGAATCCAAGTTTCTCAAAATGCCGTGCTATAGGCAGTAATTGAGATTTATCTCTATCTGCAATTGTTATAAGCACAGTGCCTTCTGTAGGAAGCCTCATCTGAGCCGCTTCCTCTGCCTTAAAATAAGCCAATCCAAAACTATCAGCCAGTCCTAAAACTTCTCCTGTCGACCTCATTTCTGGTCCAAGCAATGGGTCAACCTCCGGGAACATATTAAATGGAAACACAGATTCTTTAACACCAAAGTGTGGAATGGATCGATTTTTTAATCCCAGTTCAGACAGTTTTTTCCCAAGCATAAGTTGTGTGGCAATTCTCACCATATTGATATTACACACCTTTGAAACAAGAGGAACAGTTCTCGAAGCTCTTGGATTCGCCTCAAGAATATAAACTTTATCATCTGCAATCGCATACTGAATGTTCATAAGCCCAACAACATTCATCTCAATGGCAATTCTTTTGGTATATTCACAAATTGTTTCGATATGTTTTTGAGGAATCGTCACTGGAGGAATTACACAGGCAGAATCACCAGAATGAATCCCGGCAAGCTCAATATGTTCCATAATCGCTGGAATAAAAACATCAACACCATCAGAAATCGCATCGGTCTCAGTTTCTATGGCATTCTCGAGAAATTCATCAATTAGGATGGGGCGTTCAGGGGTCACATCAACGGCTGCCAGGACGTATTCCCGTAGCATATCTTGATCATGAACAATCTCCATACCTCTGCCACCAAGAACATAAGAGGGTCTCACAATAATGGGATAACCAATTCTCTTAGCAATCGTGAGAGCCTCATCAAGAGTACTCGCCATACCCGAATCAGGTTGAGGAATCCCAAGTTTATTCATCATCTTGTTAAATCTCTCTCTATCTTCAGCAATATCTATTGTCTCAGGAGACGTTCCGAGAATACGCACACCCGCTATAAAAAGTTCATTGGCTATATTCAATGGAGTTTGTCCACCAAATTGACAAATCACCCCTTCGGGTTTCTCTTTTTTATAAATGCTTAAGACATCCTCTATTGTTAACGGTTCGAAATATAATTTATCAGAAGTGTCATAGTCCGTAGAAACCGTTTCAGGATTGCAATTTACCATTATAGATTCGATTTTTTCATCACGAAGGGCAAAGGCACAATGAACACAGCAATAATCAAATTCAATTCCCTGCCCGATACGATTAGGACCACCACCTAAAATCATAACCTTCCGCTTTTTTTCATAAGGAACCTTATCAGAGGCATTATAAGTCGAAAAATAATAAGCGGCATTTTCAACACCACTTACTGGAACAGACTCCCAGCCTTCCTCAATTCCAAGAGAAATCCGACGTTCTCTTATTTTATCCTCAGGAATACTCAATAGTTCTGATAGATAGCGATCAGCAAAGCCATCTTTTTTTGCTTGAATCAAAAGTTCGTCAGGTAAATCTCTGCCCTTATATTTTAATATTTTTTCTTCAAGCTCAACGAGTTCCTTCATCTGCTCTATAAACCAGGGCTTAATATAAGTTTTACTATAAAGAGAATCTACAGTTGCACCCTTTCTCAAAGCTTCATACATAATGAATTGTCTTTCACTCGATGAAAAAGTGAGAAGATTCATAAGTTCATCTAAAGATTTTTTATTAAAATCTTTTGCAAATCCAAGTCCATATCTTCGTATTTCAAGCGACCTGATTGATTTCTGGAAGGCTTCCTTATAGTTTTTCCCAATTGACATAACTTCCCCAACTGCCTTCATTTGAGTCCCAATTTTATCTTCAGCTCCTTTAAATTTTTCGAATGCCCAGCGTGCAAATTTAACTACTACATAATCCCCTGATGGCTTGTATTTCTCAAGCGTGCCTTCCTTCCAATAAGGAATCTCATCAAGAGTTAAGCCACCGGCAAGCAAAGAAGAAACAAATGCTATTGGAAAACCTGTTGCCTTCGATGCTAAAGCTGATGAACGAGACGTTCTCGGGTTTATTTCAATTACAACGACTTTACCTGTTTCAGGATTATGGGCAAATTGGATATTTGTTCCGCCAATAACTTGTATGGCTTCTACTATTTTATAGGAATAATCCTGAAGCACTTTCTGCAATTCAGGAGCTATCGTAAGCATTGGTGCTACGCAGTATGAATCCCCTGTATGAATTCCCATTGCATCGACATTTTCAATGAAACAGACAGTTATCATCTGATTTTTTGCATCTCGAACAACTTCGAGTTCCAATTCCTCCCAGCCCAAGACGGATTCTTCAACCAGAACCTGATGAATCATACTTGCAGCAAGACCACGACTGACTACAGTTCGGAGTTCCTCTATGTTATATACCAACCCACCACCAGTGCCTCCAAGAGTATATGCTGGTCGAATGACAACGGGAAACCCTAAATCCTTCACAATATTTTCAGCTTCCTCCACACTAAAAGCAGGAGCACTTTTTGGCATATCTATTCCCAGACGATTCATCGTTTCTTTAAACGCAATTCTGTCTTCTCCTCTCTCAATAGCATCCTCTTGCACTCCAATTATTTTAACACCATATTTATCAAGAACACCGGTCTTTGCGAGTTCTGATGATAAATTTAGCCCCGTTTGACCCCCAAGATTTGGCAGCAAGGCATCAGGTCGTTCTATCTCGATAATTTCAGTCATAGTTTCAAGATTCAGTGGTTCCACATAGGTAATATCAGCCATTCCGGGGTCAGTCATAATAGTTGCGGGATTTGAGTTAACGAGGATTATTTCATACCCTAATTTTCGAAGGGCTTTACAGGCTTGAGTTCCCGAATAATCAAATTCACAGGCTTGACCTATGATAATAGGTCCCGAACCAATAATCATTACTTTCGTAATGTCATTTCGTCTTGGCATTAGGAATTCCCCTTCATAATATTGTAGGGGTGGGGTTACCCCACCCTTGAATACGGGCGAGGAAACCTCGCCCCTACATAAAAATATTTCATTTAAACATCGATTTTTGAATGTAGAAATAGTGAAGGATGTTCAATTGGAAATCAATAAATTTATTTCAAGAGTCAAAATCTGTTACCCATTTTAATAGTAGCGGTATCCCCGAAGACTATTTTTTCAGAGATCTTAAATTGAAATTTCTGAAATACTAACAAACAATGCCCTTGTTTGTAGTCCCTCACTTTAATGAGGATGATTCCCCCTGCTAAAGTCTTGTCCCTGACATTTTTAATCAGGAAAGAGACTACAAACTGGAATAACCTCGCAACTGATAGTTAAGTCCCATAGGGACGAAACATTCATAGCCCCCTGTGGAAGCAGGGGAATTATAGTAATCAAAAACATATTAACTATCTGAACTCCGTTAGGAGTGACACAAATTAATCAAAGTTAGGTATTGTTTCGCACCTGACGGTGCTTTAATAATAAAACGATTAACTACATCTTTTACCCCCAGCTTCCGCTGGGGGCTATAATTGTTGCGACTCCTATGGAGTCTAAAGATTACAACTACCAAACTTATAGTTTTTCAGAAATCTCAAATCGAGACCACTGAAAAATTGGTTATCCTTTTATTCCCCCCAAAATCATATAAAAAATACTTGACAAGGGGATGCATAACATTTAATTTCACTTTGTTTTTCAAAGTTCTTTGAAGCAAAAATATCCCCCGGGAGAATAATATGAATAATAATCAAATCCAACATGAATTATCAATTATTAAAAAAATGATTGAAAAAACAAGACAAGAAACTGCTGAATCCGGATACCTTTTTATTTTCATTGGTATTTTTTCTGCCATTGCAACTTTCGTCATAGGTATGCTTGAGATTTACAAATTAAATCAATTTACATTACCAGTTATGATTATAATGCTAATTGTTAATGGTATTATAGGATACATTGTTGCTTCTAAGGATGCAAAAGTAGAAAAAGTAAAAACCTATCCTAAAACCATTTTCTTCAACCTCTGGATTGTTTGTGGAATAACTGCTATAATGATAACATTTCTATTTCCTTTTCTTAAAGTATATCCATTCCGTGCTGTTCCTGTTCTTATACCACTTATTATGGGGATTGCTGTTTTTACAACAGGAACCATCTATGAATTGCGATTTATTCAATGGTACAGCATCACCTGGTGGGTTGGGGCTTGTATATTAGTGTTAACTAAAAGTCCATTTCGGTTCATTATTATGATCGCAATTATAGTTTTGGGGTGGGTAATACCGGGATTTATTTTAAATAAACAATATAGAAATCGGAGCAAAGAAAATGAATTATGAAAAAATTCTACAATTAGATCCTGTAATACATGCTCCAATTCGTTTAGCCATTTTATCCATTTTAATAACCGTTAAACATGCAAATTTTACATTCTTAAAAGAATCAACTGAGACAACGGATGGAAATTTAAGCACTCATTTGACGAAATTAGAAGAGTCAAAGTATATCACAATAAAAAAGACATTCAAAGAAAAAAAACCTCAGACGATTTGTGCCATTACAGAAAAAGGAAGAAAGGCTTTTATGAAATATCTTGAGCAGTTAGAGCAAATTGTTCAGATACAAAAAAAATAAAACATAAATGCTATCAGTTTTGAGAAAAACAAATGTATTAGTAAGTTTTCAAAAACTATTAAAGGATGAGATTGCTTCAGCTTCTTTTAGAAGCCTCGCAATGACACCACACTAGCTCCAGCAGTGTCATTGCGAGGAACGAAGTGACGAAGCAATCTCATCCTTATAAAAAAATTTTTGAGTTTTTAACAATCATCATATTATTTTTATTATGGAAGGATATAACTATGAAAAAGAACTTAATCATTCAGTCTAACATTGTTATTTGCTTTTATTTATTACTACTTCTATTTATAGGAAATCTGCAAGCAGATGACAGTTCTTTTTTAAAACAAGAATTTAATTTAGCAGGAAAACATTCTCAAGAAACTCAATTTTATATACTGAAATCTGAACTCATAACTTATGCATTAAATGGGAAACGAATAAGTAATGATATTTTTAAACTATATCTTCAATGTGTTCCTGCGACAATTTCCAAGAAGAATAAAGATGAATACACCTGTATTAAGTTTCTCATTAAACAAGGAAACGCTCCAGAGGTTTCTGTACCCGCATTGGCGAACTGGAGTTATTTATTTAGCGAAGGTATCGATGATAAAAACCAGGTATTTGGCATAAATCATAGCCAATTTGAAAATCTAAAAGATATGAACGGTAAGGTAATCCCACAAGATATAGCCTATCATATTTATAATGCTTTTATTGACTTTCATTCCTTTTGTAATGTGTTTGCGGAACGGACTCCTAACGGAAAGGGTATACAGGATTTGAGGAAAATTGGTCAAAAAATAATTCATTCAGCCGCATTCACCGAACCACCCACAAATTTAGGTGAATATATTTCTAAAGGATCGTTCTTTAAAAATGGTGAAATTACTCTTGAATTTAAAGGACTTAGCATTGTAAATGACAAACAATGCGCTCTTATAGGTTTTGATTCCGGCGAGAGTTTATTCAAAATGATTATGAATCCAGCGCCAAATATGGAAATTATCACCATCGGTAGTTCCCATTATATAGGGGATATTTATAAAGACACTTCTTCTAATTGGGTACAAAAAGTTACTCTTAATGAAATAGTTGTCAGCGAGACAACAATGCCTATGCCTCCGAATAAGATAAATTCAGTATCTGAACGAAGTATTCTTATACTAAATGTAAGTAAGGACGAATTCTTTAATAAATAAGTTATGATAAAAAAATGAATTAAATCCTTAAGATAAAAAAAGATTTAGTTATAATTATTTAATAAACCAAACTTTTGTTTTTTTGTTTAAAGAAATTAAGCGCAACTGAAAATCCTCAAAATTATCTATAAATAAAAAGATTTGACACAATGCACTAATCAATGTCAAATATAGCCCCCCAATAAGTAGATTTTTTATTTCTTGTATAATTTCCCCATATAATATGAAATTTGAATTAATAGAGGTCTATTTTGGAAAACAAAATTAAAATAATTATAGCCGATCATAATCAACAATTTCTGGATAAAATTTCCGATTTGATTTCTTCTCTTGGATATACACCACTCCTGGCAGCCACTTCTGATGAGGTTTTGCAAAGACTCGAATCAAATAACGTGAATCTCATCATAGTTGATTCAATACTTTCATCCCTTGATGGCTATCAACTTTGCAAGATGCTCAAAACAAATCCTGATTATGCTTTCATCCCTATAATAATCCTAACCTCAATAACTGATGACCAAAAAAGAGAAGAGAGTTTAGAGTCCAATGCTGATTTTTTCATTAATAAACCTATTGATATGATGATTCTTGAATGCGCTGTTAAGAGTCTACTAAAGTTAAACTTTTTGAACAACAGTCTCGCAGAAACACAAAAATTATTAACAACTCTTGTGGAAAAATTAGAAGACAAAAATGAATACACAAAAGGGCACTCAAAAAGAGTCAGGGAATTCTCTCTTGCTCTTGCCAAAAAATTGGGATTAATGGAATGGGACTTACAGACAGTTAGCCTAGCGGCAACGTTTCATAATATAGGTTATATATTTATTGATGATAAATTACTGGAGAAAAAGTTACCTGACAATTCAGATGAAAAAAAAGATATTTTGAAACACTCACTTTATGGTGAGGAGATGTGCAAAGCTTTTAGTTCTTCATCCGAATTTTTAAATATTATTCGTCATCATCACGAACACTACGATGGTAGCGGATACCCCGAAGGATTAAAAACTGATGATATTCCAATTGGGTCAAGAATTATTGCTATTACTGAGGCTTACGTAGCTATGACATCTCGTAGACCTTATCGTGAAAAAATGAATGAAGACGATGCACAGAAAATTTTGATGTTAGGAGCAGGGAATTTCTGGGACCCGTTCTTAGTAAAAGAATTTCTTAAATTAATCAAAAAGGTATAAGGACTTTGGGTGAAATAAATATTCTAAAAAAGGGCATTTTAGCCCTTGAAGATGGAACATATTTTGAAGGAACTGCATTCGGAGCTGAAGGAGAAGCCTATGGTGAAATTGTGTTTAATACAAGTATCACAGGCTATCAGGAAATCCTCACTGACCCTTCTTACAAGGGACAAATCGTTACACTCACTTATTCGCAGATTGGAAATTATGGTGTGAATGAGGTAGATGTCGAATCCGATTCACCTAAAGTTGAAGGTTTAATCATAAAATCACTGAGTCCACGAGTCAGCAATTTCAGAGCTACAGATAACCTCGATAATTACCTTAAAAAACATAATATCATCGGATTAAGCAATGTAGAAACTCGCTCATTAGTTTTGCATATCAGAGAAAAAGGAGCGATGAAGGCTGTCCTTTCAACTATTGATTTAGAGCCAAAAAGCCTTATTGAAAAGGCTAAAAATTCCCCGGGATTAATCGGCAGAGATCTTGTTAAAGAAGTTACCACTAACAAACCATATACTAAGGAATCAAATTGCGAAGAAAAATTCTTCATTGTAGCATTCGATTACGGAATAAAAAGGAATATTATAAATTGTCTGAATGAAGTTGGTTGTAAAGTTAAAGTTATTCCAGCATCAACATCTGCGGAAGAAGTCCTCGCAGAGAATCCAGATGGAATATTTTTATCCAATGGACCCGGTGACCCTGAAGGCGTGCCTTATGTCGTTGAAACGGTTAAAAAGTTGATTGGTAAGAAACCTATTTGGGGGATTTGTCTCGGTCAGCAGATACTTGGTTTAGCTCTTGGTGGTAAGACATTCAAACTAAAATATGGACATCGTGGTGCCAATCATCCTGTGAAAGATTTTCTAACCAACAAAGTGGAAATTACATCACAGAATCATGGCTTCTGTGTGGATTTAAAATCCTTGGAACAAAAGGAGATTGAACTCACTCATATAAATCTTAACGACAACACACTCGAAGGTTTCAGACATAAAGAATTACCATTGTTTTGTGTTCAATATCATCCAGAGGCATCTCCTGGACCACACGACAGTAGATACTTGTTCCCAAGATTCGTAGAATTGATGGAGAAATATAAATAATAACATATCGGAATAATTATTAATTCCGTTTTAAGAAATAATTCCTAAGATTTTTTCTTCAATTCCCCAATCATCTCTTGAACTTTTTTCTTTAATAATGGTATCTCTTTCTCTACTACTCCCCAGGTGAATTCAATATCAACACCAAAATATTGATGTATAAGTTTATCCCTCATACCTGCTATTTGCTTCCACGGTATATCAGAATGTTTTTCTTTTATCTCTATCGATATGTTTTTAACTGCTTCACCAATAATCTCGAGTCTTCGTATAACTTTATCCTGTAATTCTATTGTTTTTAGAAAGTCGATTTTTGATTTTCCTCTTATATATTCTTCAATTAGGTTGATAGATTCGAGTATATGTTGAAGGAATATCTCAGAATTTTTCTTCATAAAAAACCTCTTGTTCGCCTAAGATATAATCTTTCAGTAATGGGTTAAGTGATTGGTAAGTAATCACATCAACCTTTTGATTAAGCAGTTCTTCAAGCTCTAATTCAAGACCAATTAAATCCAAGAGAGTCTTATTTTCTCTATCTCCAAATTCGACAAGCATATCTATATCACTTTTTTCATTTTGTTCTCCTCTAACAAAAGAACCAAAGAGAGAGGCTTTGATAACACCAAATTTTTTGAGAGTATGAATAACTGCTTGCTTAATTTCTTCCTTTGTAATTATCTTACTCATACTAATTACCTTCAAAATTATTATTGTTAGATTTTATATCTGTTTTTTTTCTTAATTGTCAAAAACTTTATTAAATTGGCTTAAGAATAATTTATATGCAGTAAGTTTGTTTTAAAGTTTAAAGATTCTAATTAATGAAAATAAACTTTTTCTTGACACAAAAACTTTCAAGTTCAAACTATTTGACTCAATAAAATAGTCATCAAGATGAATATCTTGAAAATTATAAGGAAATTTTTCTTCGTATCCCTTGTGGTTAAATTAAAATTATGCCAAGAAGAAATGACATAGAAAAAATATTAATCATCGGCTCAGGACCCATTATAATCGGTCAAGCCTGTGAATTTGATTACTCTGGAACCCAGGGTTGTAAGGTCTTAAGACAGGATGGATTCAAGGTTGTCCTTATCAATTCTAATCCTGCAACTATTATGACTGACCCAGCATTTGGTGATGCAACTTACATTGAACCTTTAACAACAGAAATTGTCGAAAAGATAATTGCTAAGGAAAAACCAAATGCCATTCTGCCAACACTTGGTGGACAGACGGCTCTGAACATTGCCGCTGACCTTGCGAGAAAAGGAATTCTGGAGAAATATAATGTCGAGCTGATTGGAGCTAAAGCTGATGCCATAGCGAAGAGTGAAGACAGACGTCTATTCAAGAAAACTATTGAAGAACTCGGATTAGATTTGCCAAAAAGCGGTTTTGCCTCTTCTCTCGAGCAAGCAAAAGAGATTGTGAAAGAAGTAGGATTCCCTGCCATAATTAGACCTTCGTACACGCTTGGAGGAACGGGTGGAGCCATCGCTTATAATGCGAATGAATTTGTTGAATTTGCAGAGCGAGGATTGAGCCTGAGTCCGATTCACGAAATCCTTATCGAAGAATCTGTCATTGGTTGGAAGGAATTTGAATTAGAGGTGATGCGCGATTTATCAGATAATGTCGTGATAATCTGTTCAATTGAAAATGTTGATCCGATGGGTGTCCACACAGGAGATTCAATAACTGTCGCTCCTGCACAAACCTTGACTGATAAAGAATATCAGAAGATGCGTGATTGGGCAATAAAGATTATTCGCGCAATTGGAGTCGATACTGGCGGGTCAAATATTCAGTTCGCGGTCAATCCCAAAGATGGCAAAATGGTTGTTATTGAAATGAATCCACGTGTATCACGCTCATCTGCTCTTGCAAGTAAAGCCACAGGTTTTCCCATTGCAAAAATTGCAGCAAAATTAGCTGTAGGCTACAGACTTGATGAAATTCCCAATGATATAACGAAGAAAACTCCTGCTTGTTTTGAACCCACCATTGATTATGTGGTTGTAAAGATTCCGAGATGGGCTTTCGAGAAGTTCAAAGGTGTTGAACCAATACTTGGAACACAGATGAAGTCTGTTGGTGAAACAATGAGTATTGGAAGAACTTTTAAAGAAGCCTTGCAAAAAGGATTTCGTTCACTTGAAATTGGTCGCGATGGGTTCGGTGGGGACGGTAAAGGTTTTGATGAAATTGAAAATCTCGAATACAATCTCCGAATGCCTCATCCAGACAGGTTGTTTTATCTAAAATCAGCTTTTAAAATTGGACTCACACTTGAGACTCTTCACCAGCTTACCAACATTGATCCCTGGTTTCTTGAACAAATAAAAGAAGTTGTAGAATATGATAGAAAATTAATGAGTTTGAGAAAACAAATTAAGAATAAAGGATTGGATTCCCTATCCCCAGAATTTATGCTGGAAACAAAAAAATTGGGATATTGCGACAAACAGCTCTCCTTCTTATTAGATGTTGATGAGAATTCAATCACTAATTATCGGAAAAAGCATAGTATCAAAGCGACTTTTAAATCCGTCGATACTTGTGCGGGTGAATTCAAGGCTTATACACCGTATTATTATTCCTCATACGAAAAAGAAAATGAGTCTATTCGTTCAGATAAAAAGAAAATAATCATTCTCGGTGGTGGTCCGAACAGAATCGGGCAGGGAATTGAATTTGATTACTGTTGTGTTCACGGATTGATGGCTCTTAAAGAAGAAGGTTTTGAAACCATAATGGTTAATTCTAATCCTGAAACCGTAAGTACAGATTATGATATGGCTGATAAATTATATTTCGAACCATTGACAAAAGAAGATGTGTTAAATATTGTTGAGAATGAAAATCCTTATGGGATTATTGTGCAATTTGGAGGTCAAACTCCTCTAAAATTAGCCATTCCATTGATGAAGGCTGGGGTTCCAATTTTAGGAACATCTCCTGATAGTATTGATTTGGCTGAAGACAGGAGAAGATTTGGGGCGCTTTTAGAAAAAATGGGAATTCTTCAACCTCCCAATGGCTCTGGATTCACCTTTGAGGAAGTAAAAAACCTCGCCAAAGAAATTGGTTATCCCGTTATGGTCAGACCGTCTTATGTTCTCGGTGGTAGAGCTATGGAAATTGTCTACGATGAAAATCAGCTTGAAGAATACGTTGCCATAGCGGTGAAAGCCTCTCCTGAACATCCTGTCCTTGTAGATAAATTCCTTGAGGATGCGATTGAGATTGACGTTGACGCTATCGGAGACGGAGAACAAATTGTTATTGGTGCGATTATGGAGCACATAGAAGAGGCTGGAATTCACAGTGGTGACAGTGCTTGCGTGATTCCTACACGTTCTATTAAGAAAGATTTAATCGAACAAATTAAAGACATAACTTACAAACTTGGGAAATTACTTAATGTAATCGGATTGATGAACGTTCAGTATGCAATTAAAGATGATAAAGTATATGTCCTCGAAGTCAATCCAAGAGCAAGCCGAACTATTCCTTATGTCAGCAAAGCAATTGGTGTTCCTTTAGCAAAATATGCGGCAAAGATTATGGCTGGAAAATCACTTAAAGATGTCGGATTCACAAAAGAGATTTCTATAAAACATTATGCTGTGAAGGAAGCCGTTCTACCATTTGCAAAATTTCCCGGTTGTGACATTATTTTAGGACCAGAGATGAAAAGCACGGGTGAAGTGATGGGGATTGATAAGAATTTCGGTCTTGCATTTGCAAAATCTCAGATGGCTGCTGATAATACACTACCAATTTCTGGCACAATATTCATCAGTGTCAATGACAAAGATAAACCCAAGATTATACAAATTGCGAAAAAACTCGCCGATATGGGATTCAAAATTGTTGCAACAAACGGGACTTCAAAAATTCTTACTGAACACAACATACCTTGTTCCAAAGTATTTAAAGTTTATGAAGGAAGACCTAACATAGTCGATTTAATAATCAATGGTGAAATAGCCCTTGTCATTAATACTCCATTGGGTAAGGCATCAAAATTCGATGAAAAGAGTATTCGTTCAATAGCAATTGAAAGAAGAATTCCAGTGATAACAACCATTGCCGCCGCAAAAGCTGCTATCGAAGGCATCGAAGCTATAAAAAATCAAGAAATCTCTATTAAACCTCTTCAGGAATATCACAAAAGTACGTATTAAAAGTTGAAATAGACAACTGACAATTGAAAAGCGATTGTTTAAAAACTCAAAAATTGTTCTTATAAGGACGAAATTGTTTCGTTACTTAAGTTTTATTGTTTCACTCTGGACATCGCCTTACCACAATAAAACCATTCTTTCCCTCCCCTCTTTTCCTTCTGTATCAGCTTTTGGATTTTTTACCTGAAACCGCGTACAACCCTACTAAGAAAAGAGTAAAATCAGTCAGCAAGAACTTATTCTGATTCCTCAATTATCCAACAAATCCGAAAGTCGCTTGCAGTAGTATTGAGTCCAGTCCTCAGAAAAGCATAATGTTGCAACTATTGCAGAAGATACCTTTTTGGCGAAACTGTCTTTGACGTATTCTACTTTCCCCATGAAACGCTTAACATCCTCAGCTAGAATGATAGGATACCACTTCCCTTTGAATACTTTATCTTGATGCCCTGCTGCATAAAGTTTTTGGATCCGCTTCCTGACCGTTTGGAACAATTCCTCGAAATCAGGATATGCCATCCTTAAAAATGTAGCCATATTTCTTTTCATTGCTGTTAACTTTGTATTGTTGACATTTCCTGTTACTGGACACTGAATCCTAGACATCACACGGTAGTTACACTGATACCGAATATCATTGACTGTGACAAGAACGCATAAAACAATCCAATCCTGCCACATTTGAGCAGCCTTACGACACCATTGATTCGGATTGGATAGCAATGGCATAAGCTGCACCTGGTCGAGCGACGCAGCGGTAGCAGCAGCGCGAGCCAAATCGCCATTTAGGAATACATCGTTGTACGAATCGTAGAACCTTGTGTAAATGATGTGCCTCGACCTGCGTAAATGCTTGGAAATATCATCGACATCCTTATCAAGGAAGAAGACCGCGAGAGTTCGTTTTCCTCCGAGAGTCGTTTCCAATGCCTTCCGCTTACGTAAGAAATCGTGGAACTTCAATAGAGCGAACTTTCCACCTGCATGTGGGGGGATTTTATTGGCTGTTTGGATCTCATATCTAACGTTATGCTTCTCGCAGACGGATTCGCACAACTTACCATAGAAGAACGGATCGAGATCCTTGCCTTCCACGAAAGCAAACACGGTAATGCTCGACATTTGCATGGAACGCAGGAAAGCTTTTAGCGAATGAAGTAACCGGCGATCGGTCATGGAAGATTCCTCACATCCTGATGATGTTAGCGTCTGGAACATCAGCCATGATTTCCGGGGAATGAGTTGCCAGAATTAGCTGCGCATTTGGATTAAGGAGTTTCATTATCTGTACGAGGCGATTTTGCCAATCAACATGCATTGAAATCTCAGGCTCATCGATAATTATGGAGCTTTCCCCCGCGAGGAGAGTCTCCACGAGTACCATGAGTAGCTGCTTTTCTCCTGAGGACAAGGAGGCCACCCCAATCTCTGCACCCGATGCGGCTATTATGTCGATGGATTGGTCCGTGAAGTTGACAGACTTGCCACCTGAAAAAAGTTTGCCAACAAGGTCTTCCAACTGTCTCCTCGGTGCGCTGGCGACTTCTATTTCCCTCTCAATCTTATCAATGTCAAGCACAACTCTCCGCAAGGTTGAATCCTCATCGTAGCGGGATATGAAGTCGCTTTCAGTTGAGAGAAGCTGAGGCGAGCCCTGGCGGGTTAGGAATTTCTTCATACGCTCGTAGGCTTGATGTGAATCCAGCTTCAATTTTTTCTTTGAAGAAGGGCGAGTCTTCGGCGAAAGGACTACCTTGAGAATACTGGCAAGTCCTGCCTCTTGTGCATTTTGAATACTCCCCAATAATTTGGACGTATAGTCACCCCACAGTTGTCTAATGGATTCAGCAAAGAAAACATCGATTTGTTCTTCAGACATAACTGACCCCTTAAAACCTGATGTTGCCAGTGCCAGCCTTGGGAACATTTCGACACGTCCCGGAAGAAGGCGGTAGGTTGGCAAGTACAAGTGTTGCCAACTGGTCTTGGATGCTTCCTCGTGAGTTGGCTTTGTCTTCCACTGAAGGACTTGCCTCTCTCTCTGGGCGATCATAATTGCGCTTCTTTCATCATGCCAGGTTGCTGTTGCATCTTCGACAGTTAGGGATTGTTTCTCCCATGCAGTTTTGGTGATTGTCCTCGTGAATTCTTTTCTAAAACTTAGAGAATAGATAGTTACACTTGCCGATTCGAAAGGGACTCTGGCTAAAAGGGATGCATCATTGCTCATAGCCGAGTGCAGGATTTTAAGAAGAGACGTTTTCCCACAGCCATTAAGACCAAAGAAGACATTCAGATGGCGATCCATTTCGTATTTGAATGGTTCACTGCGCCCTGCAAGCCCATTAATGCGAAATTCAACTACATGAGACATTGTTTGTTCCTTTCTTCGACCCAATTATTAATTGGTCTGTTCAGCATAATATGCTGACAATTGCCGAACTTTTTGAATAACAAGTGACTTTAGCTGCTTTTGATTCATCCCTAAGTCAATGTTATTCAATACAGGAATATTTTCTATAAAACTTTTTATAAATTATATTCATAGTTGTCAAGATTATTAATCATATTTTATAGTTTAACTTGATTATTTGTGCAGAGGGATTTTTTGATAGGATTTACAAAATGAACAGGAATAATACACAACTAAAAATGTGAAACCGACAACTGACAATTAAAAATTGTTTAAATAATAATTAACATAGCCACGAAACCACACAAAATTGCACGAAATGTCACTAAAATTCCCTTCTTGAAATATTTGGAATAGTATAAAAATAGAATGTAGCAGTGCGATTTATCGCTCATAATACATAACGTTAGATAAAGCAGATCGCTATATCTTTAGTTATTCAGAGCCTTAAATTTATGACATCGATTATTAAGTGGGATTATACTTTCAATACCTGAAACCAACAGAGTAATTTACCGCATCCGCTGGATTTATTTGTTAGGCAGTTTTTGGAATCAATTTTTTATCAAGCTCAAGTTCATAAGAGAAAATTGTTTTGATGTTCATCCTTTTAGAAGCGTTAAGAATTTCTATACCGACTATTTTGTTTTCAGATGTCGTATCTATATTGACCCCTTCAGAAATCTCAACCACTCCTTCTGGTTTTTGATTCCCTAATTTTATGTATATGGCATCAACCTCATTATCATAATAAACTCTCATTTTTTCTTTCCTTTCTTCAATGGATAATTTGTTATTACTGTTGTTATATCCTTTTCAACAGCAACAATTATTTTCAAAGGATATTTAAATCCAACAACATCTTTTACAATCTCCTGTTCGCCCTGTCGTAAATTCACACTCGTTAAAATATCTATTATTGTTGCTTCAGAAATTTTGTAAAGTTTCCCTCTCCTTTTTGAATGTCGTGAAAATTTTATTTTCACTAATATCTACCTTTCCATATTTCGGTTATTCATTCTGCCTAACGAACCAAGTTAATTCGTTCAGGAGCCGAATTAAATTATAAAACAAAAATTAGTATATTAATTTATTCTTATTACTTCAAAAAGTCAAACACATTTTTACTGTGATTGCTTGAGAACTTGAGTTTTTGCCCTAACTACGAGATTGCTTCACGATAATACTGTTCGCAATGACACATCAGGAGTGTCATTGCGAGGAATGTTAGTGACAAAGCAATCTCACTTTTGTGTGTTTTTAAACAATCACTTCATTATTGTGCGAGATAAATCTCGCACTACATTATATAAAAAAATCGAGGGAACATTGTCCCTCGATTAACATTGCATTTTATATTAACAATAAAACAATAAACAATTTATATCCAAAAACGTAGAGACGCAATGCTTTGCATCTCTACCTCTCAACCAATAATATCAATAAAATTCCCAATCAATTCATCTAATCTTTTCAAAACCTTCAAGTTAGATTCCAACGCAGACTTATTTTTTATTAAATCCACCGTTTCTTCTGCAATGTCTACATTTGACATTTCATCGCCCGGTTCTCCTTGATCTGGTGGAAGTGGGGCTCCAGATGTCTCTATTTTCTGAATTTCGACTTCAATCGAGCCATTTGCGCCCTCTATGAAATTTGCTCTACTGGCTTTGTAATTCTTTGTTTGAATATTAGCAATATTTTCGGCGTTCGTTTCTATGGCTTTTTGAAAAGCTCTTATACCCGATTGGGTTGTGTTAAAATTAATTGTCATAATCTTCCCTGATTCCTTATATCAATCCATTTATTATTTGTATTTATCCCTTTTCAATACTTCTTATCGTCAACTTTAGAGGAAACTTTAGCAAAAAAATGTCCTTTTTTTAATTGTTTATATAGACGTAATAATAAATTTTCAATAATTTCCGTCCCTTAATTATATGTTTTAAACCCTTACAGGGTTTAAAACATTTACGTTACATTAGATACCCAGCGTGATTACACTGGGCTATTATCTGCAACCCCTTCAGGGTTGGAGTAGGGTGGTTTGTAAACCTCTCTTAAGAAAATTTATGTCTCGTTCCCAAGCCCCAGAGGCTGTGTCGTAACTCATATTTTTAATAATGTCACCACAATATGTTGTAGCGGTCGGATTCATCCGACAATATATATAGTGTGCGATAAATCGCACCGCTACATTGCGACACAGCCTCCCCTGCTTGGGAACGAATATATAACGAAGCCCCTGCTTCGGTAATGAGGTGTCAAAGCTGGGGCTTTGACAAATATATTTCTGTTCCCAAGGTAGGCCTTGGGAACAAGACACATACAGCAATTAAAATATTTGGAACAATAATTCTCAAAAATTTATTATCACATCTCTACCCTAATAATTCCCTTGAAATTTATTTTTATTAAGAATAAAAAATTGTAATAACAAAAAGTGGAGAGTTAAAATTATGAAATTAAAACAAGATTCTTTAAGATTATTCATCTATATAATAATGGGCATTTTATTAATTTCTATTCTTACAAGTTGTAAAAACTTAAAATTAAAACAAGATTCTGCTTCTAAACAGGCAGATATTGTTTTTAATGAGGCTCAAAAATCGATGGACATTATGAAGCAAAATTATGATAAGGAGAAAAATTTAAAGGAATATCTCCGCATAAACAAGATATTTGAGAAAGCCGACAAATATCATAGAAGTCATAAATATAAAAAATGTATGAATAAGTCCTATGCGGTAACGAAAGCTGTTGATAATCTGTTAAAAGATTTACTCATTCAGACAGGCAATAAATATTATCAGGCGAAGTTGGCTTTTGATAAATTCACGGGAGTTCAAGGAAGTATATATACCCCTGAAACTTACGATAAAGCTAAAGCCTTATTCGACCAATCCACAAATCTTAAAGATGTAGAACACAACTATAAACAAACTATTATCGTATGTAAAGAATTGAAAAAAATCTCAGAAGAAGGTGCTAAATTGGCTGAAATGAAAAGATGTGCTGATGAATTACAAAAACTCGAAAATAAAGTTCTTGAACTGGAGAAGGTTAATCCCAACTTGCATCTAATGGATGAATATATTGAATATGTAAAAATCTATCAACAATCCACTGATTTCTTCGACAAGGGGGACTTAAAATCTGCTTATAAAAAGATTGATGATATAAAATTCCTTGTTGAAAAAATGGAAACGAGAACAAATAAGGAAAAGGCTGTGAAGAATCTTTTTGAGTTAGACGAAAAAGTCAAAAATTTTAAAATAGAATATGGGAAAAAATTATCTGACGATAATTTGTCCTATCTGAATAACCTTTATGGACTTGCACAAAAATATCTCAGAACTGAAGAATATACAAAGGCAATCGAACTCGCTAAAGATACAGAAGAAGAACTAAATAAATTAAAGGAATCTTTAAAACGTGAAGAGGAAAAAGAACCTTATAAAAAATTTAAATAAAAAAGGGGGACAGACGGTTATCGTCTGTTCCTTTTTTTCATTCATCCCCATTTTTTCTATAACCACTTAGCCAGTGATTTACCAAAATACGTCAATATCAAATCTGCTCCCGCTCTTTTAATACCTAATAACATTTCCATTGCAATTGATTTCTCATCAATCCACCCATTTTTTGCAGATGCTTTTACCATTGCATATTCCCCACTAACATTATAGGCGGCGATTGGCACATTAAATTTTTCACGCACTTTACTTATCACATCAAGATAAGCAATCGCAGGTTTTACCATTATTATGTCGGCACCTTCTTGAATATCAGCTTCTGCCTCAAGCAAAGCTTGCCTAACATTCCCCGGGTCCAATTGATGAGATTTTCTATCACCAAATTGAGGAGCAGATTCTACCGCATCTCTAAAAGGGGCATAAAAAGAGGAAGCATATTTTATCGCATAAGACATTATCGGTGTTTCAACAAATCCATTTTCATCAAGAATTTCTCTTATTGCCTTTACTCTCCCATCCATCATATCTGAAGGGGCAACCATATCAGCACCAGCCTGAACGTGAGTTAATGCACTTTTAGTTAGGAGTTTTATCGTCCCATCATTATCTATACAACCATCCTTAATAATCCCACAATGACCTGATGTCGTATATTCACACATACATACGTCCGTTATAATATAAAGATTGATATTGTTTTTTTTGATTTCTCGTACAGTTCTCTGGATAATCCCCTTCTCTGAATAGCAATCCGAGCCAAGTTCATCCTTCTTGTCCGGTATCCCAAAAAGTAACACTGCCTTAATTCCCAACTGTTCAATTTCTTTTAACTCCTTAATCAACATATCAATAGAGAATTGGTAACAATCAGGCATCGATGGAATCTCTTTTTTAACTTTTTTACCAGGCACTACAAAAAGTGGATAAATAATATCATCAAGAGTTAATACAGTCTCTCTGATTAAATCTCTTATTATAGGTGATTTTTTTAATCTCCGAAATCTCTTAAACGTTTCCATAATTAATTCCCTGATATATTATTATAAAACAATTTTATTCTCTGCGAACTCAGCGTCTCTGCGTGAAAAATAAAAAAATCTTCTCGCAAAGAACGCAAAGTTCGCGGAGAAAGAAATAAAAACCAAATTTTTCAATAGACTTAATCCATAATCTATTAATTTTAATCATTGTGAAATTTGCAATAGAAAATTGTCTTAATCGCAATAATAAAATCACGCCAGCCAATTTTTTTGCCTTCTTCAAACGTTCTCGCCTCAAAACTCACAGGGATTTCAACTATCTTATAACCCTTTTTTAATACTTTAGATGTGACTTCGGGACAAAACTCAAATCTTTCACATTTTAAATTTATACTACGAATTGCATTTCTTGAAAACGCCTTATAGGCTGTTGCCTCATCGGTGATTTTTTGTCCATACAACAACGAAATTAATCCTGCGAGTATTTTATTTGCAATGAAATTCGGTAATCTCATCCTCTTTATAGACCCCAAAAATCTCGAACCATAAGCTACTTCGCACTTCCCTTCTATAATTGGTTGGACAACTCTCGGAATATCTTCTGGATTATATTCCAAATCCGCATCTTGAATTATAACGATGTCGCCTGTGAAATGTTTGAGACCCGTTCTTATCGCTGAACCCTTTCCTTGATTAACATTATGGTAAAGAACGATTGTATCAGGCTTCTTTTCTTCTTCCTTCAATATCTCAACCGTTCCATCCTTCGAACAATCATCCACAAGAATCAGCTCTTTCTCAATATTTAAAGCTCTGACATTCTCTAATACAGTGGGCAAAAGTTCAACCTCATTATATATAGGTATGATAATAGATAATTTCATAAATCGATACTAATCGCTTTGTTGATGGTAGAGACGCAAAACATTGCGTCTCTACGTTGATGTATGATTTATAATTCAGAACTAACCTTGGCTGTCAATATAAAAAGATTTATCATCTTAATTTGAAATCTCTGAAATATTTCAAATTAAGATTTTACAACCCCCTGCCCCCTTTATTAAGGGGGAATTTAAGCCACTAAGTCCCTCTTAGAAAAGGGGGATTAAGGGGGTTGCTATTAAGTTACTTGGTTTATTAGGAGTCTCAATTTGTCAAAAAATCAAATAATCATAAACCACTCAAAAAATTTTTTTAATTTTTTTGTGGAAAAATACTTTTTCACATTTATATTTTATATTTAATTCTCATCTTAAAATCATAAATAGAGATTTCTGAAAAACCGACAAAAAATTTAAGGACGAGATTGCCACGCTCACCTTGTTCGCTTGCAATGACATACTGGGAGCGTCATTGCGAGGAAGCTTTAGCCGACGAAGCAATCTCGTATTTCCAGTAAAATGTTAGTATTTCAGAGGTCTCAAATATACAGTTACCTTTCTTTCTTTAATCAAATTTAACATTGGAGAGAAATATGGCAAAATCTAAAATCAACAAAGCCCAGAGAAAACGAATCGGCTGGGATAAATACTTTATGAATATAGCAAAAGAAGTCGCTACACGCTCTACTTGTGATAGGAATCACGTAGGTTCAATTATTGTTAGAGACAAAACAATCTTATCAACCGGTTACAATGGAAGTGTTCGAGGAATGCCCCATTGCGATGATGTCGGTCATGACATAGTTAACGAACATTGCGTTGCGACAATTCATGCTGAAGCAAATGCCATAATTCAGGCGGCAAAAAACGGCGTATGTGTTGATAAGGCTGATATATATACCACAGCCTCTCCCTGCTGGGACTGTTTCAAACTCATTGCTAATAGCGGAATTAAGAGAATTTATTACGGGGAATTTTACCGTGAAAAAAGAATATTTGATGTTGCAAAAAGGTTAGGTATCCAACTTATAAAGATAGATCTGGATGATTAAAATATAACGGTGATAAAATATATAATTAAACATCATTAATGTTTTACTTTACTACATCATAAATTCCATCACTTTTTGTTTTGTTCCTTGTCCCATTCACTAATAATAAGAGGTTTCAGAATAGTAGCAGAAGGCTTCGCATTCTTTACAGCCTTAATCAAAATGTGAGTTGAGTTGACATTTACTTTGGGATAAATGACCTGCATCTCTTTTACTTCTAATCTATATCTCCTCAATATCTCAAATATTTCTCCTATTCTTTCTGTGATATGTAAAAAATAAAACGCTCCTCGATTCTTTAATAGCCTCGATGTTTCTCTGGCAATCTCATCAAAAGTACACAAAATTTCCTGTCGAGATATAGAACGACTCATATCAAGGCTTTGTTTTCCTTGTTTACACTTATAAAATGGAGGATTTGTCACAACAACATCGAAGAAATTCTTTCCCAGATTTTTTGAAGCTTCCCTGATATCAACTTTAGAAATTTTTATATCGCCCTTAATTATATTTTTATTCAACTCAACATTCTCTTTTGCCAATTCCAAATATTCATCCTGAATATCAATCCCAATAATATTGATTTTTTTCTTAATTGCTAATAAAATAGACAAAATTCCGTTCCCACAGCCTAACTCCACGATATGCATATTATCTTTTAGCTTAACAAACTCGGCGAGGATAAAAGGTTCAACCGTAGTCTTATGCCCAATTTCTTTTTCTTTTATTTTAATATTAGTAAGCATAATTATTTGACATTTAAAAAATAATTTTCATATACTCAAGAAAAGAATATAATTAGATAAAAAATAGTCTTGTTTATTTTCCTAATATCATTTTATCATATGCAACAAAAAAAATTCCTAACAAGAGGGAAACTTATGAAAATCTTATCAATCACCTTATTACTATCTATTTTGCTTTTATTTTCTTTTTCTTCAACAGCTTCGGGACAAGAGGAGGAACAATTAAAGATAGAAGTAAAAGAATTAAAAGCAAGGGTTGAGAAACTTGAAAAAGAGGTGCAGGAAATTAAAGATCGTGCGATGCCTGTACAGAGCCAATCCCAAGCACAAGAGAGAAGAAAAATCCTCAGAGAAAAATTCAATAAAAGATGGCAAAAGGACAGTGAAAAATATTCTTCAGAACAGCTTCGAGATTTAGAAAATCTCTATCAGGTGGCTAATAAAAATTGGAGGTCTGAAGAGGCAAAAAAATCCCTGGAAGAATTGCTCAAAAAATATCCCGATACCAATCGAACAGGCTGTGCTGTTCTTTATATGGCACAATGGGCAGAAGGGGAAGAAAAAGAAAAGCGTCTGAAAGAAGCTATGGAAAAATTCGATGATTGTTTCTATGGTAATGGGGTTCAAGTCGGCGCTTATGCAAGATATTTATTGGGTTATTACTATCTTGATAAAGGAGAAAAAGAAAAGGCTAAAACACTCTTTAATGAGATTTTAGAAAAGTATCCCGATGCGGTTGGTCACGATGGAGAATCATTGGCAGAAAAGATTAAAGGGATAAAATTTGAGTGAGAAACTAATAATAACTACCCTCCCCCTCGACGGGGGAGGGTGGGGGTGAAGAATTGACTAAGAAGTTAATACCAGCAGCGAGAAAGTTGAGAAATAATACCCCTGATACAGAAAAGTTTTTATGGAAATATCTAAGATTGAAACAGATAGAGGGGTTAAAATTTAGGAGACAACAGCCTATCGGAAATTATATTGTAGATTTTGTTTGTCTTGAAAAAAGATTGATTATTGAACTTGATGGTGGACAGCATGCTGAAGAAATAGAGAAAGATAAAAAAAGAGAGAAATGGTTGAAGGAACAAGGATTTAAAGTTTTGAGATTTTGGAATACAGATGTATTAACTAATATAGAAGGTGTTATAGAAGAAATAAGACAAAATTGTTTATAACACCCTCCCCTAACCCCTCCCATCAAGGGAGGGGAAACGAGGAGTAGATATTTATACTTTCATCAAGGGAGGGGAAACGAGAGGTTAGGTTATTCATAGAGTTTAGTCAAGTTTATAAAAAGATAAACTCTGAATACCATTATAGAGTTATTAATGTTCATATTTTTTAATAATTAAGAGAAAATATGCGTAAAGAAGAATACGGATTAGCAACAATTGCGTTTTTGATATTGTCGTTAAGTTTTCCACCATACTTTATCCATTTTTTGGCGGCTTCAGCTATTGGTGGACTTGGATACTTATTACGATCATTAAACGAGAAAGATAGAGAAAATCTCGCAGAATTTGAAAAGGAGTTTCGCAAAGGTTATGAATTAGAACAGAAAGGAGAAATAGAAAAGGCAATTGAGGTCTATAGGAAATTAACAGAGGAATATCCAAAATTTAGATATATAGCACAGGAAAAACTTAAATTATTTAGTAGCCAGTCTTCAGAAAACAAAAATTTAAAATGAAAGGTGGTGAAAGTAAAATTGTTCTGTGCTCAGTGTGGAAGAGAATTAGATGATACGGTAAATTTTTGCCCTCATTGTGGCTCTGCTACGAAGAATATTGATTCGGCTTATGTAAAGGGAATCCATTATTTTTGTGAAGGCGAATATAAGCAAGCACTTGAGGAATTGCTAAGCGCAAGCAAAATTAATCCCAATAATCCGGAACTTATTAAAGATTGTGGTCATGCTTATTTACATTCTGGCAATCCTGACAAAGCCTATGAATACTATTCGAAAGCCCTTACTCTAAATGACAAATTCCCTGATGCTCATTTTAATCTCGCTATCATATTATTAAATAAAAGAAAACTTAATGAGGCACTTAATCATCTTGAAAAAATCCAGAAAAACCATATTCATCTTGTCAAGGGTAAGTTCTATCTCGGATTGATATTCTCATCAATCGACATTTTTTTTGCTGAGGTCAATTTTTATATCGGACTTGTTTACAAAGAAATCAGCGAATATGAGAAGTCCGTGAAATACTTCGAGAACGCAACCGAGCTTAATAAATATCAATTCCCCGCCCATCATAATCTGGCTGATGTTTACCTAAAACTTAAAGAATATCAAAAAGCCATTAGACAATACAAAGAAGTTATTGATTTGGAACCCTTTGGTAGCGACCTTCTCGAAACACACAACAACTTAGGAATTGCCTACTATGAAAATGGTCAAATAGAAGATGCCATTCGTGAATTTAACTGGGTTCTTATGAGAGACCCCGGGAACCCGAATGCTGTCTACAACCTTGACCAAATCTATGAGAAAGAAGGAATTTATCGAAAACCTTCCGGGCATAAAGGACTCATAGATTATACGGAAGTGGCAACGCCAATATTTGAACTCGCAAAAGGAATAGAAGTTAAAGGCATCGAAGATGCTTTTGTTGATAAAGATACTCTTCAAATTATTGGACGCAGCAAGATAATGAAAAGCGTGGTCAGAACAGCGAGAATAGCCGCTGCAAGCGATTCCACAGTCCTAATTACAGGAGAAAATGGAACAGGAAAAGAGCTTATTATCAGAGTAATTTATCTCAATAGTATGAGAAGAGATAAATCTTTAGTTACAATTAATTGCACAACTTTACCGGAAGGATTACTCGAAAGTGAACTTTTTGGTCATGAAAAAGGTGCGTTTACAGGTGCTTATTCAAGAAAAATTGGTCGATTTGAAATCGCCAATCATGGAACTATATTTCTTGACGAGATCGGTGAATTAACACCTAAGCTTCAAGTGAAATTGCTCCGCATACTTCAGGAAAAAGAATTCGAACGAGTTGGTGGCACAGAAACTATCAAGGTCAATGTTAGACTCATAGCCGCAACAAATCGCAATTTAAATAAACTTATTGCTGAAGGATTATTTCGAGAAGACCTATTTTACAGGCTCAATGTTATTCCAATTTATATTCCTCCCTTGAGAGAAAGAAAAGAGGATATTCCGCTCCTTGTTGAGCATTTTCAAAGAAAATATTTAAAGAAGGGCTCTCTTGCAAATTACAAAATCTCTGAGGAAGAAATGAACTTGCTGATGGAATATCATTGGCCCGGAAATGTTAGAGAATTGGAAAATATTATTGAGAGAGCCTGCGTAATGGGAACTCAGATTTCGGCGTTAAAAGGTGAAATTACTCGTGCAAAAAAGAAGGAAGATTCTAAAATTCAAGGTGAAGATGTAATCCCAGAAGAAGATATATCGCTCGAAGAACTTGAAAAACAATATATTCTTAAGACCCTTAAAAAAACCAATAATAATCATAAATTAACAGCTCAACTTTTGGGGATTAATCCTTCTACACTCTGGAGGAAAATAAAAAAATACGATATTAAGATTGATTAATTCTTGAAATTATGAATATATTTTTTGTAAATAGCCCTATTCTAATTAATGCATGATCACTGAAAAATTGTAGTGCGACATTTGTGTCACAATAAAATTGGTAGGGGTAAGCCTTGTGCTTACCCTCTTATTTAGGGCAACCACAAGGGTTGCCCCTACATCTGTGCTAAATAAACGCAATCTAAAGATTGCGACTACCAAACTTGGAGTATTTCAGAGTCTCAAATAATAGCCCGGAATCTTTTTCCAGATGCTGAATCAAGTTCAGCATGACAGGAAGGAGGAAATTGTCATTCTGAACTTGTTTCGGAATCCGCGACAAAAGAGTCAGAGCTACAAGAATTGGGCTTTTTAAGACCGACTAATTATTTCTACAATTTTATCCACATAGTTTTCCACAAGGTTTTCCACATACTTTTCCATATTTTTTCAACATATTATCAGTGGCGAATCTGGATTAAATAAAATTGGGTCTATTATTGACATTACATTGATAGAACTCTCCATATTTTGCCAATAAAGTTATTTTTAATATTACTGCAAGCATAAGTTCCTGATTTTACGAGACTTAGATACTGTAATCTCCATAACATAATATCATTATTGTCAATTTAAACACTCAAAATTAATCTTAAAAACAATATTTTTAACTACCTCGATGTCTGGTTCCCAATCAAAGAAATCAAAGTTTTCCACATATTTTCCACATAAGAATTTGCCGTTTTCCTTCTCATTCAATTCCAGACTGATTTTGTGAGGATTTACCCCCCTTCTAACCAATCCTGTAAGGCAGATGACACGTCAAACCTACAAACTTGACTTTATAACCCCTGAATATTCAATAGAAAAAATATTCTTACTAATTAGTAGGGACAGAACAATGTTCTGTCCCTACAACCAGACGAAGTAATCCCATCCTTATAAGTTCTTAAATAATCACTTCTTCAATGTATAAATCAAAAATAATTTTTTCTTGTTGATAATTAAATAACTTTCTAATAAATTTCTGTGGTAAAAAAATTCATACCATAAAGGACACGAAGAAAGTCGTTTATGTTTGAAAACGAAACACTAACAATTGTCCCGACAAGGCTTTCACAACTCAAGGCTATTAAAGATATTCTCAATCTATCATCCACCAATGCCTTAATCAACTTCAATACTACCACCTTCAAATCTCTCTTAGATGAAATTTATCCTTATTCAATAATTAAAAATGTATCCGCCCCAAAGAAAATAATCTCTAAAACAGCAAGATTCCTGTTAATAAAAGATATAATTAATCAACTTTTTGTAGAGACGCAAAGCATCACGTCTCTACGAAGCTTTAACTATTTCACTGAGATACAAAACCTAAATGGGTTCATAAATTCTATCATAGACATTATTGATGAACTAAAAAGAGCATTTATATTACCCAACTATTTCAAAGATATAACTGCATCATTAAATTCACCAAAATTCCAAGAAATATCAGCCATTTTTGCAAGATATGAAGATGAATTGAGAAAGGGAAGTTTGATTGATTCTACGGATAAAGACATTGTTTCGTTAAATACCCTTAAACATCATTTTAATTCGATTCCTTTTCTTCAAGATTTAAAAAAGATAGAGATACATTATCTCAACGACTTTACGCCAACTGAATACGAAATAATAAAAACTTTTGCTGAAAATGGATTAAAAATTGAATTGCACTTTATCGGTGATGAGAAAAAACAATTATTCGCTAAAAACCTTGCACAGATAAAAAACAGATTATTTCGTAATACCCGCTTAAAAAATATTAGCTTCTATATTTCCATCCCTCAAAACGATACCTCTCAAGAAATCAGTCATCTACTTAACAATATCTTTCTTCATAATTTTAAAAGAGCTCCATCTAATGGAAAAATCAAAATTATTTCTGCAAATGACTCCATAAGTGAAATTCACTCTATCTGCAGAGAAATAAAACAACTATTAGAAGATGAACCATCATTAAGATTAAGTGAAATCGGAGTAATCTTCAGAGAAATAACTGAAAACTCTAAGGATATTAAACGTATCTTCGCAGAATATGATTTACCAATTTTCTTACGTAGAGGAGAGCCTTTAAGCAAAAATCATATTGTCAGATTAGTGCAGTCTTTATTTCACATAAAACGAGTAAATTTCGAAAGGGAAGCCGTTCTGCAACTCATTACCCAGAGTTATTTTTCTCCAAACATCTCTTCAAAGAACAAAATAAGTGAAGTTCAGCAATCCCTAAAAGTTTCTAAAGAAAAAATAGAGCGTATCATATTTAAATCCTGTATCCTTGATGGAGATTTGGATCAATGGCTGGAAAGGTTCGACTGGCTAAAATCTCATTTAAAACAAAAATCCGGAAAGAAAACTCACCCTGAATCAACAGATGCTCAAAACGAATCAGCCTTAATTAATGAAACTGAAATTGAATATACCAAACAGTTCATATCCTTCCTATTCAATCAGATAAATGACTTAGTTAGAAATCAGAAATTTACCCAATTCATCTCAAAAATCGAAGATTTCATTAATACTTTTTCTATAAAAGAAAACACCATCAATGTCGACGATTATAATTTGAAAATCAAAGAGATGAAACAGATTTCCGAATTCTATAATTTAGTAGAAGAATTGAAAGAGACAGCTCATCAGTTAAATATTGAAGATAAAATTTTTACCGCTAATGATTTCCTCGATTTATTTAATCAAACTGCCTTTAATAAAAATTCATCAGAAATCATTTTACCCACTGATAAAATTTATGTGATTAATCCCTTTGATGCACGTGGATTAAGTTTTAAGATTTTGTTTATCGCAGGACTTAATGAAGAAATTTTCCCCAAATACCTCTCTACAAATCCTATTCTTAAAGATTACGAAAGAAAATCTATTAATAATATTTTGTGCAAAGCCAAAAATCCGAAAAACTCCAACATCTACCCACTACAAACATTAGAGGAAGAAGAAATTAATGAAAAGATTCTGTTTTTTTTATCATTGGCTACAGCTAAAGAAAGGCTCTATCTCTCATCCAGAAGAACAGATTTGATGGAAAAACCAATACTAAAGTCCTCAATGTTAGAAGAAATAGAAAGAATTATTGAGTTTTCTGATTCAGATAAAATTAATGACCAATTTGATTTTGTTATTCACCGATTTGATAAATGCTTTACTAAAAGTGAAATTAACAGCAGATTGGCAATGGAGATATGCTATCCCTTGCCCAAACCAGATGAAAAATTTTTATCAGAGAACAACATTATTTCCTTATTCAACACTCTTATACCCCAGAGCGAATTAAAAGATAGCTTCACAGATATTTTTTATCGAATAGAAAAAGAGCTTCTCCGCGAAAGATATTTTCTCAGAGAAAAAGAAAATGAGAAACTTTTAAATCAATGGGTTGGTTATATCAATTCTGAATCAGTGAAGAAAATATTGAATGATGAATTTGGTGGAAATTTCTTATGGGGTGCCACACATCTTGAAGAATATCATACCTGCCCATTCAAATTTTTCCTGAAATATTCAATGAAATTGGAGCCCTTCAAAAAACCTGTTTACGAAATCGAGCCTGCTAACGAAGGTAATATTATCCATAAAATTCTCCGAGATTTCTTTTACAATCTCAAAAATGATAAAAGATTACCTGTGGATAGTTATATGAAATTTAAAGATGATATGTTAAAAACCACTGATGAATTTTTCAATACCTTTGAACAAAAGAGTTATGTGGGTGATAAAGATTATTACGAAGTCAGAAAAGAAAAAATTATCGATTACTTATTATCTTCTCTCAAAAAAGAAGTAAGGCAGACTAAGATAGATAATTACAAATTTAAACCTGAATACTTTGAACTTCAGTTTGGTAATGTAATTCAAGTCAAAGAGCCTCCTGATATAGATGCCATTATAATTAAAGACCCTTCCGGTAGAGAAATATATGTTGGTGGTCTTGTGGATAGAGTTGATGTTTGCAGTGATGGTTTCAGAGTGATTGATTATAAGGGAAGTGCTTCTCAAGAGCCCAAACTAAAAATCGAAGAATTTGGGAATAAAAGTTTTCAAATGCCAATATATATTCTTGCCGCAAGAAAAGTTTTATCCGGCGATATGAGTGAATTTAATACAGAAGAATGGACATTTTTTATTTATAAAGATGCGAGTCCAGATAAAATCAAGAAAAAGGAAGAGGAGAATTCGGATTTTTTTGATACCTTCTTTGAACTTGATGATAAAAGAAGGAGGGAAATTGCCCAAAAATGTCAACCCAACCTTGCCAATAAAATTTGTGAATTCGTTGGAAGAGTCTTAAATGGCGATTTCCAAGTTAATCCTACTGACTGTGAAAGATTTTGTGACTTCAAACAAATCTGTAGATATGTAATAAATAGAAAGCTAAACAACTCAAAAACACAAAAATAAATAATCAAGATATTTATCTCATTTCCAAGTTGGGACTTGGGAACAAGACTTGCTCTTTCTGCGATAAAAAATTTTTTAATCTAATGTTCCATTATGAAAACTAAAAACATAAATAAATTATTTCTTTTATCGATAATCTTATTAGCCATTCTAATGCGATTATATCCTTCGAATGCTCTCAGTCTTTGGTATGACGAGAGTTTCAGCATCATTCTCGCTAAAAAAGACTTGGGAAACTTATTAGAAATAGCCAAAGCGGATGTTCATCCACCTCTTTATTATATCCTGCTTCATTTCTGGTTAAATATTGTTATGTTCCCGCGATTATTTTCAGTTCTCTTTTCTATTGTTTCAATTATACTAACTTATTTAATTGCGAAAAAAGCTTTTGGTGAAAGGATCGCACTCTTAACTTCTTTTTTCCTCAGCATCTCACCGACATCAGTGCATTATTCAAGCGAAATCAGGATGTATGCTCTCCTTTTATTTTTTTCACTCATTGCTACATACTTTTTGTTGAGATTTGTTTCAGATAAAAAAAAATTAAATGCTGTATTCTATGTGTTTTTCTCAGTGTGTGCTTATTACACACATTATTACGCCTTATTTTCAATTGTTGCCCAACTCATTTATTTAATCTCTATAAATGCTTATCATGAAAATTTTATTAAACGATTGAAAATTGCATTAGTAATTGGTTGTTCCATATTAGTTTTATATGCCCCCTGGATAAAATATTTTTTTACGCATACTCTCACAAGCACAGGAAGTGGAGCTCACGCTCTTCCTCATTCTACCAATCTTGATAACATTGCGAACATTATCCTGATTTTTTTCTTAGGTGAGGCTAAGGGATTACCCTTAAAACCAATTTTTTATTTTTTGTATAATTACAGACTTGAAAGTATATATTTTTTATTAATACTTATACTCTTTATTCTCCCCTTAATTTACTCGATTTTGCTAATTAGGAAAAAGGAATCAGATAATAATAACGAGAAAATATGCATTGTGTTTTCAACCATTATACCTCTTTTTCTTTCCGGTATTTTAATCTTTATCGGAGGACGATTTTATCCGAGAAATTTGCTTATCATATTACCCTTCTATTTAATGCTCTTGAGTTATTCGATTTTTTCGGTAAAGCGTATCCTGATAAGATTGTTAATCATTCTCTTTATTACTTTTTATTTCTCAATTTCTACAGTTCGTTATCATAAATATTTTATAAGGGATGTTACTGGGAAGACCTGGGATTTTTTAAGGTATTCAGATTTGAGAAATACAGCCATTTTTTGCACGAATCCTTTTTCCTATTTTCCTCTGAGTGTTTATTTTAAATATAGTGATCCTTATGTTAAGGAATATAATGACCTTTATCTTTTGAACAATGAAAAAGTTACCTATATAAATTTACTCACCATCGAAAATGGAAAGCTGATTAGAAACAAAGATTTTTTGAAAAATTTCTCATCGGTCTGGATTGTTCTTTCCGAATGGTCCATTGATGACCATCTAAAAGAGGAATTAAAGTTGGTTGAAAAAAGGTGGCTTGATGGCAAAGTGTGGGGAAAAGAATCAGAATATCCCATAGGATCGGTCAAAAGAATATTGATGGTAAAATACAATCATATTCGCCATACCGAATAAAATTTTTATAGACAACAAAAAATGCTTTAATTTATATTAGTAATATTGTCACATATAATTATAATGACTACATAATTGTAGCGCCGACATCTTGTCGGCATCAGTGGTTGATTTATCAACCTACTACCAATTATATAAAAAATCTATGGGAGGAAATTTATGAACAGACTTGATGGACTTGAAGAAACTTATGAAACCATAAATGCAAGAACACGTGCAATTGATGAACCTGCCGAAGAGCGGCTGGCATTTATTCGCAAAGTTTATTCGCTATTCTTTTTTGCACTGTTATTCGCCGGATTGGGAGCATTCTTAGGAATACGATACCAACTCGTTCTCTGGATTCTTAAGCATCCCTGGATTTCTCTTTTTCTTATAATTGGTGGAATGTTTCTTGTTCAAGGAGTAAGATTAATTCCCGGAATTAATTTACTCGCTCTTTTTGGATTTGCTACATTAGAAGGTATCTACACTGGTGCTTTGATAATGCTTGCTGCATACTTCACCGGAAGCTTTGATGTAGTATGGCAGGCTTTAATTCTAACAGGACTTGTTTTTAGTGGCTTGACACTCTTCGTTTTTTCAACGAAGCGAGATTTCAGTATGTGGGGTGGTTTTCTATTTGTAGGGCTACTAACATTTACTGGATTAATCATACTTAATATCTTCTTTTTTCATAGCACAACAATGACAATGGTTATATCCGGCGGAATTGTATTATTAATCGCTGGTTTTGTCCTTGTTGATACATCCTTGATAATGAGAAGATACTCAACAAATGAATATGTTGCAGCGACACTTTCATTATTCATCGATTTCATTATAATGTTCTGGTATATCTTGCAAATCTTAATGTCTTTTAATAGAAGATAAATATCCTATATTTTTATCTCTGAAATATTGATAAAAACACAGTAAAAAGCGAGATTCTTCGCTTCGCTCAGAATGACACACTTTAATAATTTTATTTTAGAATCTCTAATAATATCACACCATTTTTAAACATTCACCCACAGCGGATTTCCAATCAGGCATAATGTTCAATCCAGCGTCTTTTAAACGTTTATTTTCAAGAGCAGAAAACGGTGGACGTTTCGCTAACAATTTGAAATACCCTGTCTCGACCGGAATAACATTCACATCCTTAATTTTGGCTGATTTAATTATCTCAAGGGCATATTCATATCTCGAACAATAGCCTTCATTTGAAGAATGATAAATTCCAGTGCAACCTTTCTCAATTATCTTTTCTATCTGCTGGCAAAGATGAATCGTGTAAGTAGGAGTGCTAATCTCATCATCAACTGCATTCAGAATCTTCTCCCTTTTCATTAAATCCAAAATTGTCGTAAAAAAATTTCTCCTTTTCCCATTAAATAGCCAGGAAATTCTGAGAATAGTATACTGAGTGGAAATCTTTTTTATTTCCTCTTCCCCTTTTAATTTTGAGGCACCATAAAAATTTATTGGATGAGGCAAATCATCTTCAACATAAGGTTTTCCTTTCAAGCCATCAAATATATAATCTGTGCCTATCGAAATCAGATGTGCCTTTATCTCTTGTGAAGCAATGGCAATATTCCTCGCTCCTTTCGAATTAATCGCTAAAGCTTTTTCCTGCTCCTCTTCAGCCTTATCTACAAGTGTATATGCAGCACAGTTGATTATAAACTCCGGTTTGATTTCCCTAACGGTTTTTATGCACAAATCTAAATCGGTAATATCCAACTCTTCAACATCTGTCTTAATCACCTCACATTTATCCAACAAATAATCAGACAAATCTTCACCGAGCATCCCTTTCGCACCAGTTATCAATATCCGCTTCATAAATAATTCCCCTGCATAATCCATTTCTTAATTAATTCCGACTATGTAAATTAATCCAAAACAAATTTAAGATAGTCAATTAAATTGTAACGCGACATTTATGTCGCATTAATATGATATAATAAATTATTAAAGTAACCCACGATTTTAATCGTGGGCAAGAATTTTCCTTTGACCCAAACTGCAAGATATATTCCGCACCAAAACAACATTTTCTTCTTTATTTTTTATGAATCTTATGTTTTATAGTCTATGAAAATTATTGCAATCTAAAACCAGGGTAAAAATATGACTGAAAAAATTTCAATTGTATATTCACCTAAATATCTAATTGACCTTTACGGTTTACAAAATTCTTATGTCTTTGACGTAAACAAATATCATAAGATTACTGATAAACTCATTGGTGATGGTCTTTGGAAGAAAAATGACTTTTTAGAACCCACTACATTTACTGATGAACAATTACTGCTTGTTCATACAAAAGAATATTTGCAATCACTAAAAAATTCCGTCGATGTCGCTTACTACCTTGAATTTCCGCAACTCTCACAATTTGACGGAAATGAGGTTTATGAAAAAGTTATAATACCATTCAAAATAAACAGCTCTGGAACGCTACTTGCAGGATATGAAGCCTTGAAAAAAGGTATTGGAATTAATATCGGTGGTGGATTCCATCATGCCAAACCTAATACCGGAGCGGGATTCTGTTTATTCGCAGATGTCGCCATTACAATTCGTCAACTCAAAAAAGAGAAAAAAATTAATAGACCGCTTATCGTAGACCTCGATTTACACCAGGGCGACGGTAATGCTATCATATTCCTGGGGGATAATTCCGTTTTCACATTTTCTATGCACGAACAAAATAATTTTCCTATCCCAAAGGTAAAAAGTGATTTAGATATCGGATTAGAATTCAGGACACCGGGACATACTTATCTGAAACTCCTCAAGGAGAATCTCCCTGCCTTGATTAATAAACATAAACCAGATATTATTTTTTATGTTGCAGGGACTGATGTTTTCCAAAAGGATAGTCTTGGTAACCTCGATTTGACATTTGATGATATTGTTCAGAGAGATTTATTCGTCGTCAGTGAAGCTCGTCGAAATAAAATCCCACTTGTAATGGTTCTTGCAGGAGGATATTCAGAAAAAAGTTGGGAAATTCACTGCAAATCAATCTCCGAGATTATCAAACAATTTGGAAGATAAAAAATATTTAAACACAACGGCACGACGAACACAAAGAAATAATTAGCCACGAAAGGACACGAAATAACACGAAAATTAAATTATAAAATATATGAACGTTGATTATCACGGATATACACAGATTAATTTTTCTATTATATCCGCGTTAATCGGCTTTTAATCCGTGTCATCTGTGTTCTATTATTCTTTTTTCTTGTTCTTCGTGACCTTTGTGGTTCTAAAATTCTTATTATACCTATCGGAAACATAATTTTGTAACATAAAAATTTTTACTAAATCATTAACTTATCTCGTCATATATTATAAAAACAAAAGGTTACCGACAAGATGGGCTTATTCAGAAAACAATTAAATGCAAAAGAATTGGCGATACTATCAAGGCAAATTGGCACCGCCCTTAATTCGGGTCTCCCTATCCAACAAACTCTTGCCCTTATCGGCAAACAAACCAACAACCATCGTGTGAAAAGATTCATTATGAAGTTAGCGAAGGAGGTTGAAACCGGTTCGTCGCTCTCTAAGGCGATGCAGAAATATTCATCTTATCTTCCACATTATTTTGTTACTTACGTTATGGTAGGAGAGAATTCAGGTGAGCTGGACACAATGTTTCTCAATCTCGCAAAGGAATGTGAAGACCTCGCTGATTATCAAAGAAATATCTGGACGACGCTTGTCTATCCCATCTTTCAATTTGGCTTTTTCCTTGTATTCATAATTGTTTTACCATCGATACTGGAATCTGTATCGCAGTCAGCTGGTAGTATGGAACAGATACAATACATCCTTGCGCCACTCCAACAACTAAGACAAATTTCAATTACAGCTGCTATATATTTAGGCATCTTTATCATTTTACTTCCATTTATAAGACAGATTCCATCTATTAAAAGAATTCTGGATAGATTTATCCTGGCGATACCAATCATCTCATTTATAAAAAGAAGAGAAGCACTTTACAGATTTTGTTCTACATTGAGAGTATTATTATCTGCTGCAGTTCCTGTTCAAACATCACTTGAACTTGCTTCAGAATCGATGGAAAATAGTTATTTAATTGATGAAGCAAAAAAGCAGATTCCTGAATCGAGAGGAAAACCCATTTCGCATTTCATTGAACATTGCTATATTTTCCCTCAGGACGTTCGAGAAGAAATAGCTGTGGGTGAAATTACCGCATCATTAGATACAATCTTGCAGAAAATTGCGAAACGTTTTCGTGACCAGATTAACAATTATCGAAAGGTTATTACACGCTTTTTTTCTCTCGGATTTACTCTCATCTTTGCAGCAATTGTGATTTATGTAATAATGATTGTTATGGGAGGAAGAGCTCGAATGATTCAGGATATAATGAGACAGATGTAGAGAAATAGGACAAATGATTGGCTCAGCTTTGCTTTTTCGTCACAGTTCCCCGACCGGCTCGACCGGGATTACCACCTTCTTCTCGTGTTCCAAAATCCCCTTCATACAGAGAATCAACAAAGCTTCCACGTTTTTTTACAGTAGTTAAAACTTTTATGATTCCATCAATAAGTTGTTCAGTATATTCTTTACTCTTAGGTGATGGAACAATCTTAGCATCGCCAAGAAAACGAAATATAGTTCTCAATGAATTAAACGTATCAATCCGTGACGCAATAGTAATGGCTCCACGAGAATAAGCCTCATCTGTTGATGCAAAAGTAATCATATCAACAGGAAGAGATGCTGCCAAACCCGCATGTAATGCGGTTATGGTGGCAGATTGCGAACGGTCAGTGGTCTGCGTTAAAAATGCAATCGGTTCTCCAGCCCAGATTGGTGCATCAATAATCGACCGAAGAGCAAAAATCTTCGCTGAATTGTAATCCACAAAATTATTATTCATCTGACCATACAACATCGCATAAGGAGCGAAGCAAAATAATGGCTTCAGAATTGGTCGAGCACCTAATTTCAATCCCAACGCTGCAACAATAAGCATACCAGCAAAATTCTTGAAGGTTGGAATCCCACTCAATTCATCATTCGCAGGTATATCATACGCAACGTTCATTTGAGCCATTATTTTTATAGCATTAACAGCATCGATTGTGAGTCGTGCTGGGTCTGTACCTGCATTTATTGAACCATACACAGGATTAATCTTAGAAAAATCAGCCTTAATCTGACCCGCATAGAGGGCGGTCTCGACGGTATTTAGTCCTCGATGAGCTCTCACTTGAAAATAAAGTCCTTTTCGCAGATGTTTTTTTACGAATGCTATGTTTTCAAAAGTTGGAATAGTGCCGTCTTCTTCGTGTGAAATCAATCCTTGCAAAAGCCCTTCCATTCTTGCAACCCAGGATGGGCAGATGAAAATACTACCATCAATTCCGCATTCTGCTGCAATATAATTATGCACAATATCCATTATCGGACATCCACTACCGGTAAAAATTATTACTTTCGGTTGTGAGGGAAGATGTTGAATAGGACGCGTTAAACTCGATGGTTTAATTTTTTCTAAATTTTCAATTTCTTCATCTGAAACCTTACGTGTGCCTGAAATCAGCTCCCCTTTTGTATAAGCATTCACAATAGGCTCATCGCAAAATGCAAGATATTCCTTTGTCAACTTTTCCAATTTGTCAGGATGATTAAACATCTCCATTCTCAATTCAGCACGTCGAATTCCGGGAGATATTTTATCTTCAGCCCAACTTAAAATCTGGTCGGTAATCGCATCCAAAAGTTCCTTAATTATGGAATTTCTTATCTCATAACTATATTTTGCAGTAATATTTTCTTTCTTTTTTTCTCTCTTGGTGTCTGAGGTAAAAGTTCTACCTTCAATATATGCCACAGCTTCTTCCACAGTACATCTCTCGGTAAAACCCATATCAAAACCGAGTTCGGCTGCCATCTCAGACGTTACTGCCTTACCACCGATAATAATTTTTGACTTCTCTCTAATTCCTGCGGCATCCAATTGGTCAACTAATCTTGCCAAAAGCTCCGCCACATTATAGCCCATAGTTCGACTAACTAAAATATAGTCAAACTGCTTTTCTGAAGCTCTTTTCACAATCTCTTCGATAGGAAAATCGGGGGGAAGAACAACAGTTTGATGACCCGATTCAATTAGATTATTATTTATCATTCTGATTCCGAGGTCATGAACAGGGTCAAAGGGAACTAATAATATGGAATAAGTTTTTTTCATAATTCAAGGCAACCAAAAATTTTAAACCACGAATTGCACGAATCTGCACAAATATTATTTTTAGGGGCAGTTCGCAGATTGCTCCTACGTTGTCATTCTGAGCGAAGCGAAGAATCTCATAGTTAGTTTTTCAGAGATCTTGATTTGAGTTAGTATTACAGAAATCTCAAATACTATTTGTACAAATCGTTACTGATTTGATTCGCGGAGATTAGTGTGATTCGTGGTTTCCTATTTTACCCACCCATACTGGTCACCTGGCTTATAGACATAACCACGAAGTCTCACACGAGCACTTGTTCCGCTAAAATCCAGAGAAATAATATCACCTTCTTTAAAGCCAAGCTCCTTTATCAATCTCAATGACAAGCTTTTCCCTTCAGCTTCAGTCGAACATAGAAACACAGTCTCAATATCAATTGCATCAACAACCTTTTCAAACACACTTTCTTTCATTTTTATCCTGTTTATCCTATCAAATATTTCTATAAAATCCCTGCATGCTCACACATTATTTCGATTAACATCACCAATCCACGAACTGCTTTCCGCATCTTCTCATCAATTAGCTGCCCTTTCGAATCGCAAGTTCCTAATCCGGGTGAAATAAAAATGTTTGCATCATAAGCAATCGTCGGGAAAATACCGATTTGCGACATCCCTGATTGAAGAATGTTTGTATTGGAATACATATCTTCAATTGTAAAAATCGGAACACCCAAACCATCGCTATCCAACCAGCTATCCTCATAATTAATCTCGACCGCCCAAGAATTTTTACTCTTCGTAATCGTGAAGTATTTCCGAATCTTATTATCTAATTTCGCAAATTCTTCCTTAACAAGTTTATACAAATCATCCAATGGTTTTAACAACACTTCTGGCTTATCGCGCAAAACCTTTAATGCGGCTATTTGTCCTGAAAGAGCTTCCTTGCCAGGGTCATTCGTAACATAAGCTGCTTTACCATAAGAGACCGTCGTTCCCCAACGTGCTCCGTGCATTCCTAATGCCCTGCGAATAGCCACAAGTGGCTCTTCCTTTCCGATAACCAATCCACTGGTTGGTGCACCACTTGCTTTATCCATACTGTATAAAATGACATCACAACCGATTTTGCGAATATCAGCACCGATAAATGGTAATCCCCACGCATTATCAATTATATACGGAATATTATATTTTTGAGCTAATTTAGCAATTCCTATTTGCAGCTTTGGTGCTCCACTCTTCTCTTTCTCTCCATAACCATAGCCGGGCGTATCGTAACCAAGCGATGAGAATCCGACTAAATCAATGCTATGCCTATCAGCAACTTCTGTTAACTGCACCAACGACTTATCTGCATCAACATACTTCAATAACGGAACCGGATGAAATTTAATCCCATGACAATCATATCTCGCACCTACTAACGGAACCAATATAACATCTAAATTATATTGACGTTTTCCCATAAAACCTAATTCGCCTGACGTAGAACCTCTATCAGCAAAAATGTCTTTATATTTGGGTGGAAATGGACGACCATAACCAGCCTGATGATGAATGTGACGCTCATAAGGAGCAATATAACGTCCACGATAATTATCTCCTCTACCGCTTAAAGGAGGTGTACACAAACAATCGAAACTCACCCAGAGAGATGCTTCACAAGTATTGATCGGACAGGCATCATACTCATCACCATACACACTTTTTACCAAAGTCCGTATTTCATCTACAAGAACAGTTAATGAAACAACCTTCTGCGCCTGTTCTTCCATAGCCTCTCTCACATCTTCACGCAAAATAGCAGGAATCCCTGACACTGCACCAGTAAGCCCCAAATTCATCTGCTCTTCAGTCTTAATTTTCAATTTTTGAGCTGCCTTCTTAAAATCAGCATAAATCGCAGGGATCTTCTTCTGCAAATCCCTGTACATCTGAAATTTAAATCCTTTTTTACTCATTCTATATCCTCCTATTATAGCTAAATAATCTAATTAGTTTAATTTTACAAATTTAACCGTGTGGTGCGCGAGATTTATCTCGCAAAAATAAGCGACATGAATGTCACACTACCGTGCTGTAGTATCGTCGTGGTAAGGTTTTTAAATGAGTAGGGAACGGTCATACTTATTCCCCACATTGCTTATTTCGTCCCTGGCATAACAAATTCTAAAATCGAATCTAATGGAAGTTCTATCTTTTTTATATCCACACCTTTCACAGGTTTCAAAACAACATTCTGGTGATTAGGAAAATGAGTCTCATCAAAACCGATTATAACACCAATCGGTTTCCCTCCCATTTTAACAATATCTTCCACCAGAAGAACGCCCGCATCTTCTATTTCAAGAAAACCCAGATATGTTACCGAATCAATTCTTTTGCCGGGTCCTGCATCCTGGTCTGGGGTACAAATCATCTCAAAAATTTCTCCCTTACGAACGGCACGAGATGCAGGATAAATTAATTCTATTCCTCTTCCTTCGATACTACCCTTGAGAACCGCTACTACTCTTGCTCTCACAGTCTTTTTATGGGTATAAACTATATAATGCGCCTTTTTTGTTTTATAAGGGTCAGCCATTTCCTTATCACCTATAATAAGAATATTAGAACCACGACGGTCACGAAGAACAAGAAAAAAGAATAATAGAACACAGATGACACGGATTAAAAGCCGATTAACGCGGATATAATAGAAAAATTAATCTGTGTATATCCGTGATAATCAGCGTTCATATATTTTATAATTTAATTTTCGTGTTATTTCGTGTCCTTTCGTGGCTAATTATTTCTTTGTGTTCGTCGTTCGGTGTCATTGCGAGCAAACGAATGTGAGTGAAACAATCTCATCCTTAGAATTAAAAAACTTAGTATTTCAGATCTCTCAAGTAGGAAACTATCATATTTATTTCCTATCAAAGACTATAAAATCTCAAACAAAACGAATATTCTGGCTAACATTATTATATCAATATTGTCAATATAAAAAGGATTTAATAGGTAAGTGGTGCGACATTTATGTTGCAAAAACTGCAAGATAATAAATTTTAAAAAATTATTGTTCCAAATCATTCTATAAGGGTGTGGATTTTTCTCTCTTTTGGAGTGCGAAAGCTTGCTTTCGCTTTATTTTGTGGAAGCTTGCTTCCACCGTGTTGGATAGGCATACTTGTCCCCTACAAATGTGCGAGACCAAGGTCTCGCCTTCCAAAGCGGTAGCAAGCTACCGCACTCCACATAAAATGGAACAATAATTTTTAAAATTTATAATCTCGCATCACAACATCAATTTTACTATTTATTTTCCCCCGAAACAGATATCAAAGAGTTCGCTCGCCCCTTCTTTATATATATTTATTACTGGAATAGAAAGTGTATCATTAAAAATATTATGCATCTTATCCACGTTCACATAAGCAGGCTGAAAATCGCCGCGTCGTCTCCCGAGTTTCGGATAAAAAGGATTCATAGTTACCGCTAAAATCGGCAAATTATGAGTGTAGGAAATCGCCACATTATTTTCTGAAAGAGAATTCAAAATTTTCTTAATCGCCAAAGGCCCACCAGCTACTAATAGCGAGGTCGGATTCGAAAAAACAAATCGAATTTTATCCTTTAATCCCGATAAATGTTTCGCAATCATCCCCAGAGGTTTTTGAGAAACAATTCCTGGAATAATAATTTCTTTCGCACCTTTATTAATTTCTTCCAAGACAATCCCCGCATCAGATTTATCTAAAATTGAGCTTATGGTTAATTCCTTTTCAGTGCCATCGTCCTTTATGATAATTATGTTCTCAGAAAAACGCGAGAAATGGGGACTGACGTGAATCGTCTGTCCCAATTCATCCTTAATTACCGGATAAGAAAAAATATCATAGATAGCCTGCATTTCATCAGCGAGTTTTTTCAAATTAGTTGTTCGAGCCGCACCTGTGGCAAATATGAGTCCTTCCGCCGACATTAATGGCACCATTCGATTCATCGCACCATCAATAAGAATAAAATCAACTCTCTCTTTCAACATTCGCAAAACATTTTCAAGAGGACTTCTCTTATTCGGTCCAGCAAGAACCATAAGACCCGGTTCAGTAATCTCTACAATAGAAACTTCTCCGAGTGGAGTAAAAAGATTTGTTCGTTCAATGATTTGATATTTTACCTGCGTAGTCTTAAGACACTCTTCAGAAGTGGCGATAATGGAACCCTTAACAACGTTCAATCGAGGTTTAGGAAGCAAAGTAACATTATCAATCTCCTCACCATCAAAACCAATGCTGGTCAGACCAACCTTAAATCTTCTCCGAACACCTTCCTCCATCAACGCCGAAAGAGTCGTAGTCTTCCCCGTATTCTTCGCAGTTCCCACAACCCCAATTATCTTCGGTTTCAAATCTGACATAATGTGGAAGGATTAAATGGACATTAAAACAAAGTCAAGAGGGAAGTTTTAGAATAAAAAAACAATATACAATTCTAACTAAACAAATCTTCAACTCTTATACTGATATGAAATTCTCTGAATATCAGTAGCTTTGCCAGTGAGAGGATCGATGTCGATAAGAACGGCGGAGAGTTTGATGTCATGTTGGGCAACTTTGTGGCGAGCAAGCATTTGCGTTTGAAATGTATTTATAATTGTTTCTTTCTCAACTCCTATCACAGAATCATACGGTCCTGTCATTCCTACATCCGTAATATAAGCAGTTCCATTCGGCAAAATTCTTTCATCAGCAGTTGGGATATGCGTATGCGTGCCAATACAAGCCGAAACTTTTCCATCTAAAAACCATCCCATTGCAACTTTCTCAGACGTCGCCTCAGCGTGAAAATCAATAATGATAATCTTCGTATGCTGCTGCATCCACTCAATCTCTCTTGATACGGTTCGGAAGGGACAATCACAACAGTGCATAAAGACCCTTCCACAAATATGTATCACACCGACTTTGTATTGTTCTTGAGCCAAAAAAATCCCGGAACCTCGCCCTGGAACACCTTCAGGAAAATTCAATGGTCTCAATAACCGTTCTTCTCTATTTATATACTCAATGATTTCTTTCTGGCTCCAGATATGATTCCCGCCAGTAATGACATCAATCCCATTATTGAAAAATTCATCAGCAATGGGCGGAGTAATTCCCTTTCCACCCGCACTATTTTCTCCATTTGCAATAATGAAATCGACATAGTCGCGAGTTAAAGAAGGAATGGGAGATTCATCTGTCCCGATTTTCCCCAGGAAATCATAAGTAGCAAAACGCCCCGGCTTCCCCACAACATCACCAATAAATAAAACTTTCAAACTAATTCTCCATTTCTAAGAGGCACATCAATCGCACTCGAAATGTTTTTCAATTGTAGGGGCGGGAGCATCTCACCCTTAAATACGGGCGAGGAAACCTTGTCCCTACATTGCAATTAATTGATAAATTTGATTTATATATTTTTGAACAAAATAATTTATATATCAGATGAATTGTGAAAGGCAACTGTTTTTAGAAAAGATGGTGAAAAATCTTATAGGAAAGACATAACTCAAAAAATTTACAGAAATCACGAAGAACACGAAGAAAAACATTATATCACGCAGAGAACACAAAGTCCGCTGAGAAATAAATATAATATCATTGTTATGTTTCTTTAAGATTAGCGAAGATTTGCGAGATTAGCAGTTAAAAATAATTTCTGCTCTTCGTGCCCTTCATACTTAAATAATTTTGTAAGGGTATATCGCTTATGCCCCTAAATAAAAAAGAGAAGCTGGAGCTTCTCTTTAAATTCTCGTTCCCAAGCAGGGCTTGGGAACGAGACAGACTACTCTGCATCCTCTGCTGTTAAATGACTTCATATTTATTCTTCAGAATAAACAGGGCTGGATAAATATCTCTCGCCAAAATCAGGAATAACCACTACAATCAACTTGTCCTTATTTCCCTCTCTTTTCCCGACCTGAAGAGACGCCCAGGTAGCTGCACCCGAAGAGATTCCCACAAAGATTCCTTCTTCTTTCGCCAATCTACGAGCAGTTGTAAAAGCATCTTCTGCTGTAACTGTTATAATCTCATCATAAATCTTCGTATCAAGTACATCAGGGACAAAGCCTGCACCAATCCCTTGAATCTTATGCGGTCCTGGTTTTCCTCCAGATAAAACAGGTGAATCCTTAGGTTCCACTGCCACAATTTTTATTTCCGGCTTTTTCGACCTTAAAAATTTCCCCGCTCCAGTTATAGTCCCACCTGTTCCAACACCCGCAACAAGAATATCAACTTTCCCATCTGTATCTCGCCAGATTTCTGGTCCTGTGGTCAGTTCATGAATTTTGGGATTAGCAGAATTATTAAATTGCTGAGGCATAAAAGAATTCGGTGTTGTTCTTAAAAGTTCTCTTGCCTTTTCGATAGCACCCTTCATCCCTTTTTCAGCAGGAGTCAACACGACTTCAGCGCCATAAGCCTTGAGGATTTGTCTTCTCTCAACCGTCATTGATTCAGGCATAGTTAAAATAAGTTTATATCCTCGACTCGCACATACAAATGCAAGTCCAATTCCTGTATTCCCGCTTGTAGGTTCAATTATAATAGAATCCTTATTGATTAATTCCTTTTCCTCAGCATCACTAATCATACTAACACCAATGCGGTCTTTAACGCTGTGTGCCGGATTAAATGATTCAAGTTTCAATACAATACGAGCTACGGTGTCCTTATTTATCCTATTTAACTGAACCAATGGTGTATTCCCGACAAGTTCAGTTATATCTTTAGCGATCTTTCCCATAGGCTTCACTCCTTTATCTTGTAATTATACATAGAAATAAATTAAACGATGATATGAACAAGATATCTTCACATCAAGTAATTTTTTGATTTTTCGACGCTCAGGAGAGAACTATCCATTTTTCTTGTAATTGGAAATACATTTACGTTTCAATTAAATCTCACAAGGCATCTCTTTCTTTGCTCTCAGAATACATTAATAGATAATAAACAATAAGTGAGAGGCAAAAGCCAATAAAGATTGAAAATGGATAAAGCGAATTGAGAAATTCCTTGAGGGGAAATTTTGAAAAGAAGTTCATTTGAAATAGAACTGCAGGAAGACTGGGCAGGATGCCAATAATTAAGGCAATAATCGCACGATAATTAACACCTTTATTATATCTATACACACCTTTTGTATCATAAAGGTCAGCAGGATTAATTGCCGACCTCCTTATCAGAAAATAATCGCAAAGCATAATACCCAAAATCGGTATAAGAATTGCTGAATACGTAATTAACCAAAAGTAAATATAACTAGAAAATTTCTTTGGGATTATAAGAGTCCCTACGATAGCGGTGATTAAAGCTCCACCTTTAAAACTAATTTTCTTGGGAGCAAGACTCGAAAAAGCCATCCCACCTGCTACTAAATTTACAACAACATTTATTATTACTCCGCTTATTAGAATCCCAATGACTGCTAATACAACAAAAATCGGATTATTCAAATTGGCAAGAATCTCAGCAGGATCCCAAACATACCGACCAAAGATGGTGAATGTTGATAAGGTAATTACTACCACTAAAAAAGCAAAAAGAGTCATTACTATAGGAAGACTTAGAGATTGTCCTAATATGTGATCTCTCTGACTCTTAGCATACCTCGTAAAATCAGAAATGTTGATTGATAGGGGTACCCAATAAATTATCAATATAGAAAAACTTAGAAAAAAAACTCTCAAAAAATCAGAAGGACTTGAGAGAGTCGATCTTTTAGTTATTATAGAACTCCAATTGCCAGAAGTTTTATGCATCAAGACAATAAATAATATCATTAGCAGAACTAAAATCGGCGCCGAAATGGCACATACATTTCTAACCGACTTCATTTTGCCATAAATCACAAGAAGACTTAAAAATAACACGAGAAAATAACAAAAAAACTCAAGATAATTTAATCCCATAACATCAATTGGAAAAAAATCTGAAAGCTCAGGATAAGCACCATTGATAATAGAATAAACTATAGAAGCCGTGATTCGGGTTTGCAAACCGAACCAGAGACAGGCTACAATCGCTCTTAATAATACCGGTAATTTTGCACCATATACTCCAAATGAAATCCTGAGCAAAACAGGGGAAGACAAACCATATTTTGCCCCTGCGTGACTATTTAGAACTATTGGTATCAACACAATTATAGTTGCAAAAAAAACAGTCAGAACAATCTGCCACCACACCATCCCTTGCGCCATCATCCTGCTCGTGCTTATATAACTCATAAAACAGATGATTATACTGATCCATAAAGCAATATAATGAAACATACTCCAATTTCTATCAATGAGTCTGATAGGAGTTATGTCTTTATTATTTAATTTACTCTCAGAAAGGTCTTCAGCAATTTCATATAAACCTTTCTCATATAAACCACGAAACTTTTCCAATTCTCTATTCCCCTTGAATCGATTAATAAATAATAAACACAAACAAGGAAATCATTTCAACACAATTTGCATAGTAAGATAAATTGAAAGAAAAAGAAAAATCAACCTAAAATTAATTTTTTAAGGGAATATTTCGTTTTCAAGAAGACAAAATTGTAGATGACAAATATCCCCTATGATTAATCCAACTAACATAAATATACTAACTTATTACAATCCTGATTTTCTTAATATAAATCATTTGATAAACCCAATTTTCGAGGGGGGCCACCAGCGGAAGAAGGCTTTCCCTTTAAGATTCACAAAAGGAATTCCTCCCCAACGTCGACTATCAAGACTATTGTAAGAATTATCTCCAAAACCATATACTTCGTTATCAGGAATTTTTACCTCGGTCCCAGGAGGATAAAGACTCCACATATTCGCATAATAAACTCTTGCAACCTGTTCCGGTTCTGTGACCATTTCGTCATTGATATAAAGATGTCCATCTGTAATTGAAATCCTCTCGCCACCAAATCCTACGAGTCTTTTAATAAAATAAGGTTTGTTGGGGTCAAAGATATTCTCAGGAACTTTAAATACGATAGGGTCTCCCCTTTTAGGTTTATTGAAAAAGTAAGCAAGTTTGTTTACCAATATCCTATCATTGCGTTCCTTTATGCCCGTAACAAATTTATAATCGGGATAAACATAGAGCGGGGGTTGTTTATAATGATTCCCCTCTTTTAAAAAAACCCACTGCGCTCTACCGCGATGTTTACTAACAGATTGAACAAGGATTAAATCTTTCGTCCCATCTTTATCCCAGTCTTGCTCTGCAACCCAATCTCCGACAAGGGTTGGCGTCATTGAACCTGTTGGTATTTTATAAAGTTCAACCACGAACGTCCTTATCAACATTGCAAGAAAAAATGCAAATACAAAGGCATCCGTCCATTCACGCCACCATAAATAAAATCTTTCACCTTTCGGTAAATCTTTTTTATCAACTTCTTCTGATTTTTTCTTTTTTGTCATTTTTATATTCCCATTTTATCTTATAAAATTCAACTTCCTAAATGACCAGAATCTGAGGAATGCCTTCCCTTTTACCTGATTAATTGTTATTCCTCCCCATTTTCTACTGTCGTAACTATTACTACTATTATCGCCGAAAAGATAATATTCATTTTCGGGAATCTCTTTTACCACATCTTCCAAAAACTGATAATCATTCTCATAATATATTTCACTAAGTCTTTTTGGTTTCTGAACTTGCTTTCCATTAACATACACACAACCATCAAATATTTGCAGATGTTCGCCCGGTAATCCCACAATTCTCTTTATATAAAATGGTTTATCCGACAAATAGATACTTTGAGGAACTTTAAAAACCACCACATCTCCCCTTTGGGGTTGTGAAAACCAATATGCAAATTTATTCACCAAGATTTTATCATATTCATATCTTCCCCTAAGGGATGATAATAGCATAAACTCTGTGGCTAATCGTGGAGATTTATCATACCAAATATGATTTTTTAAAAATACATATTGTGGAATACCTTGATTACGATAATGATTATCACTAAGAACAATCAGGTCGTCCTTACCATCATTATTCACATCCTTTTCTGCAACTAAACCACCAACAAGAGTCGGAATCATAGAACCTGTAGGAATCTTGTATATTTCAACAACAAAACCCCTGATAAAGGTCGTTATTATCATCGCAATAATAAATGCCTCAAGGCATTCCTTGAGAAAGTGACCAATACCACTTTCTTCTTTTACATTAATGTTGGTATCCATAGGTTACAATAAGAAATCGCTATAAAACATAAATTATTCATTACATAATGATAAATTTACTTTCTAACCCGATTGAAATCCAATCCGTCGCTTAGGTTTTTCGGGGGGAATCATCAACTGTCGAATGGCTTCAAAAATTGCCCCGATTTCCACATCGTGTTTCTCAAGTTTTCTCTCCAGATCATTTAATTTACTTACTAATTCTTTCTGGGAAGATAATATCCCTCTCAATTTCACAAAGGCTCGCATTATGGCTATGTTTACCTGAATAGCTCTCTTACTATTCAATACACTTGATAACATAGCTACACCTTGCTCAGTAAAAGCATAAGGATGAGCCCTACGCGCCCCACCCCAACTTGAAATCACAATTTGTGATTTCAAGTTTTTATACTCATCATCTGTTAATTGAAACGCAAAATCTTCTGGAAATCTTTCTATATTCCGCTTTACTGCTTGAACCAAAGTTCTTACTTCTACCTCATAAAGTTCAGCCAGATGAGAACTAAGCATTACTCTTTGTCTACGAACTAAAAAAATCTTTTTCTCTATTATTTCCGGAGGAATACTTTCTTTCATCCGCAATTGTTCCACTTATATATTGAAAATCTTACATTACACTTTTTTTGTTTCTTAAAGTAATAACTTCAACAATACAAGGTCAAGTTATTTTCATACGCAAAAATAATGATAAATAAGGAATCTTACTCTTCAATGCCACAAGATTTTTTTGTACTTTCGACAACAGTTTTAATATCTTTCTTATGAAAAAATACATTTATTGATTTGCAAAATAATACTCAAAAATTTCTAATAAAATTATCTTTATTTTTTGAAAAAAATATTTTCTGCTTAATGAGAGCATAAAAAAGTGAGGTACTTATTTTGTTCGAAATTCTACTAATTAATACTAACGTTATGCAGCCCCCCGTTTCACCTGTTGGTTTAGATTATGTGGGAACTTATCTTATGGAAAATGATGAAGACGTCTATCTTCTTGATTTGGCTTTGATACGCAAGGATAAGCGAATGCCGACCTTGAAAGATACGATAGAGAAACTCCAACCTGACGTAATCGGCTTACCTGTCAGAAATATCGACGATTGCTACTGTTTGAGCCGTGATTTTATGCTCCCATCAATCAAAGAAATTGTAGATTATATACGGACTTTAACAAACTCACCCATTGTAATTGGTGGTGTTGGATTCTCTGTCGCTCCAGAAGAGGTAATGAACTTCTTAGATGTGGATTACGGAATTGTTGGTGATGGTGAAAAACCAATGCTTTTACTTTGCAAAGCCTTAAGGAATGAAATCGATTTTTCAGACGTTCCCGGATTAATATACCGAACCTCTAATGTCATTGCGAGGAACGAAGTGACGAAGCAATCTCATCCTATAAATACGAGATTGCTTCACGATAAGACTGTTCGCAATGACACAAAGTCAGATGAATCCGACAGCTACAAAAAAAATAAAAAGCTTATTAAGAATCCGCCTGACTTTGATGAACTTATTGGTTGTCCATATCCACTAAGATATTTTATTGATAATCAAAATTATTTCAATCAAGGTGGGATGGTAGGAATAGAAACGAAGCGTGGCTGCGCTATGAAATGTATTTATTGTGCAGACCCGTTATCAAAAGGGACTAAATTCCGTCTCAGACCTGTTAGTGTAGTAATAGAAGAAATAACAAACCTTGTTAATAATGGTCTAAATGTATTTCACTTCTGCGACAGCGAATTCAATCTCCCATTAGAACACTCCTTAGAAATATGCAAAGAGATTTCAAAGGAGGAACTCGGTCAGGAGATTGAATGGTATGCTTATGTAAGTCCAAAACCTTTTGATAGCGATACAGCTATGACCTATAAAGAGTCAGGATGCAAAGGACTTGACTTTGGTGTTGACAGTTTAAACGATGAAATGCTAAAAAATCTTGGAAGAGATTTCGATTTAGAAAATATCATTCAGGCAGTAGAAGCTTGTGAAGAAACTGGTATTACCTGTATGTTAGATTTGTTAATCGGTGGTCCGGGAGAAACGAAGGAAACAATCACCCAAACCATAGAAAGAGTCAAAAAACTTAATCCGAATAGAATTGGTCTTTCAGTTGGTGTTAGAATATATCCAGGAACTAAAATGGAAGAGATGATTCAAGCTATGAGTGATGAAGAAAAGAAGACCTGTCTGTTCGGTGAGATAGAAGATAATGAAAATCTTTTGCGACCTATCTTTTATATAACTGAAGAGCTTGGTTGGGATGTCCACAAATTCCTTGCGGATTTGATAGGAGATGACGAACGATTCTTCTTCACTGACCCGAATAAAGTAGATACAAACTACAATTATAATGATAATACTGTTTTAATTGATGCAATCAAGAAAGGTTACAAAGGCGCCTTCTGGAGTATTTTATATCGTTTAAGAAAAAATAAAACATCTCTGTAGAGACCGATTTAAAACCCCCGCCCTAACCCTCCCCCTATAAATGGGGGAGGGAAGGGTGGGGGTCAGGAACAGTTATAGCCCTGACTCTTTGTCAGGGACATAGATTTTCGAAAAAAGATCTAAGGAGAGAAAGCAATGTCCCCGATGGATGAATTATTCGAAGAAATTGACGAATTAATGGATAAATACCTTGGGAGCGTCTCCTATAAACGTCTTGCCCTTGGTAAATGGCGACCTGCTATTGATGTCTATGAACTCAAAGACAAAATCGTCATTATCGTAGACCTTGCAGGTGTGGACAAAGACCAAATAGACGTCGTAATCAAAGGGGACATTATAACCATCTCCGGTGTTAGACAAAATCCATCGTTCTCAAAAGGTGTAACATTGCATCAAATGGAAATTGATTATGGCAAATTTAAACGTAGTTTACGGATTAGCATACCAATAAAAGCTAATGAAGTTACAGCAAAATTCAAAGAAGGTTTCTTATGGATTGACATTCCGAAGGAGTCAGAAAAATGAGCGAAAACAACAATAACATAGTTCCCGTAGAAAAGGAACCTGAATCAATCGAGGTTATCCCTGATAGTATACCCATTTTACCTTTACGAAACACCGTTATGTTTCCCGTAATGGTTCTCCCTCTTACTATTGGAAGAAAAAAATCAAAAAAACTCGTCGAAGATGCCGTTAACAGTAACAAACTCCTCGGACTCGTATCACAAAAGAGTATCGAGATAGAAGAACCAACATTAGCAGACATTTATCATTTTGGAACAGTATCTCAGATTCTAAGATTTATAAAAATCCCCGATGGATCACTAACAATTGTAGTTCAAGGACTAACCAGATTTAAAGTAATAGAATTTATTCAGACTGACCCCTATCTTAAAGCGAACATTGAAAAAATCACTTCCCCAGAAGAAAAAGGTAAGGAAATCGAGGCGTTAAAGATTAACCTGAAACAGATGGCAATAAAATTGCTCGAATTCTCTCCTCAATTACCTCCTGAAGTAAACATCTTTATCCAAAATATCAAAGACGTTGGGCTTCTAATCGACCTCATCACCGCTAATCTCGCTATCCCTGTTGAACAAAAACAACAAATTCTCAAAACCATCCCCATACGTGAACGATTCAATATATTATCCAAAATCCTTTCAAGAGAATTGGAAGTTCTGGAACTTAGCCAGAAGATTCAATCTCAGGTCAAAACCTCTATGGATAAAACTCAAAGAGAATATTACCTTAGAGAACAACTTAAAGCTATTCAGGAAGAATTGGGTGAAGAAGACTCAACTAAAGCTGATATTAAAGAATTGAAAAATAAACTTGTAGAAGCAAAACTCCCCGAAGATGTAATGAAAGAGGCAAACAGAGAACTGGATAGATTATCAAGGATGCATCCATCCTCAGCGGAATATCCTGTTTCAAGAACATACCTTGAGTGGCTCACAGATTTACCCTGGGCTAAAACTACAACTGATAACGTCGACATTACAGGAGCAGAAAAAATTCTCAACGAAGACCATTATGACCTTGAAAAAATTAAAAAGAGAATTCTCGAATATCTTGCTGTTCGAAAATTAAAACATTCTCCTAAAGGTCCTATACTTTGTTTTATTGGACCACCCGGAGTTGGAAAAACATCGCTCGGACAATCTATAGCCAGAGCATTAGGACGAAAATTTATCCGTATGTCCTTAGGTGGTATAAGAGATGAGGCTGAGATTCGAGGTCACAGAAGAACCTATGTGGGTGCCCTACCAGGCAGAATCATTCAAGGCATAAGAAAAGCTGGAAGTAAAAACCCTGTCTTTATGCTTGATGAAGTAGATAAAATCGGAATGGATTTTAGAGGTGATCCTTCTTCAGCATTGCTTGAAGTCCTTGACCCCGCACAGAATTTTTCTTTCTCTGACCATTATCTCGAAGTGCCATTCAATTTATCTGAAGTAATGTTTATCACAACAGCCAATATCACCGAAACCATCCCAGCACCTTTACTTGACAGAATGGAAGTTCTGACTCTTCCCGGATATACAGATGAAGAAAAGCTAATGATAGCGAAAAAATATCTTATCCCAAGACAGATAGATGAAAATGGTCTTAAATCTGACCAGATAAAGTTTGCAGATACTGCAACAAAAACAATCATTGCGTCATACACGAAAGAAGCTGGGGTCAGAAATTTAGAACGCGAAATCGGAGCGGTTTGTCGAGGTGTAGCGAGAATGATTGCGGAAGAAAAAATAAAAAATGCTCAGATTAAATCCGATGATATTGCTGAATATCTCGGTCCTATAAAATTTATCCCCGATATTGCTGAACGAACCAGCATCCCCGGTGTCGCTACAGGACTTGCCTGGACACCTGTAGGTGGAACGATTATTTTCATCGAAGCAACAAAAATGGCTGGTAAGGGGGGTCTTAATCTTACAGGACAAATGGGTGACGTAATGAAAGAATCAGCTCAAGCGGCACTTAGTTATGTCAGGTCTCAAGCCAAAAGGTTGAACATTGATGAAAAATTATTCTCCGAAACCGACATCCACATTCATATACCCGCAGGGGCTGTCCCAAAAGACGGTCCCTCAGCAGGTGTTGCTCTTTTTGTAGCACTCATCTCTTTGCTGACCGATAAAACAACGAAAAGTGAGGTTGCTATGACGGGAGAAATAACATTAAGAGGACTGGTATTACCTGTCGGAGGAATAAAGGAAAAAGTGCTTGCCGCAGTAAGAGCCGGGATCAAGACAGTCATTTTGCCTGAAAAAAATCAAAAAGACATTGATGAAATTCCCGAAATGGCAAGAAAGAAGGTAAAATTTCAATTTATAAAAAAGATGGATGAAGTAATCCCCCTGGCATTAAATAATAGATAAATACAAAAATTAAACCACAGAGGACACCGAGAAAACTCAAAGAACACCAAAAAATAAAAAGGGACGCATATATGCGTCCCCTACATATTATTCGTGTTAATTCGTGGGATTCGTGGTTATAAGATTTTTGATTTTTAGTTCGTTTTCGTGGTTATTTTTACTGATTATATAATTTCTATCTCTTTTCCAATCTTTTCAATTACATCAAGCGCCCTATCAAGTTGTTTATCTGTATGAGTTGCCATAACACTAATTCTCATTAAGGCATTTCCCGGAAGAACAGCAGGATAAACCACAGCATTAACAAATATACAATTATCGTGAAGGGCACGCCACAATTGAAATGCCTTCATATCATCCCCGATAATCAATGGTATAATAGGAGTTTCAGATGCACCTGTATTAAATCCCATCCGCTTAAAGCCATTCAGCATTTTATGCGCATTATGCCACAACTTTTCTCTTCTCTCAGGTTCATTAATTATAATATCTAATGCGGCACAAACAGCGGCGGCACAAGGTGGGGCAATACTCGCACTAAAAATCAACGCCCGCCCATGATGCTTAATATAATCAATCACTTCACTATCTGCCGCAATAAAACCACCTATCGCCGCAAGAGACTTACTAAACGTCCCCATAACAATATCCACATCATCATCAAGACCAAAATATGCGGCTGTCCCATTCCCTTTTTCACCTAATACACCTATGGCATGAGCATCATCCACCATTATACTGGCATTATATTCTTTCGCCAACTTTACAATCCCCGGCAAATCAGCTATATCTCCATGCATACTGAATATACCATCAATAACAATCAACTTTCCACAGTCACCACACATCCTTAAAATTCTCTCAAGGTCATTCATATCATTATGCTGATACTTTATCGTTTTCCCAAACCCAAGCCTTGTCCCATCAATAATGCTGGCATGATCAATTTTATCTATCAGAACAAAATCATCTTTCGAGGAAAGAGCAGATATTGTCCCAAGATTAGTTTGAAAACCTGTGCTGAATACAAGCGCCGATTCTTTTCCGATAAACTCTGCCAATTTGTGTTCTAATTTCTCATGCAAATCCAGGCTTCCATTCAGGAATCGTGAACCTGCACATCCAGTACCATATTTCTTTATGGCTTCTACCGCAGCCTCTTTTACCTTGGGATGAATCGTTAAGCCAAGATAACTGTTAGAACCCAGCATTAAGAATTTCTTGCCTTTTATCATAACTTCAGTATCTTGCTCTGATTCAATAGGTATGAAATATGGATAAAAGCCTTGCTCCCTAATCTCTTGAGCTTTGGTAAAACTATAACACTTATCCAGTATACTATTCGATGATTTCTTCGTATTTTTTTGAGAAATAGACATAATTCAACACCTCTGAATTCAAATTAACAAATTGAATGAATAGATAAACCTAATTTAATCAAAGACTTAGTTAACTTTAGATTCAATCGCTTGAAATCAACCTTTTTACATATTACAATAATAAAAAAGCACTTCTATCCCCATTTTTAAAAAATAAATTACCTTCCCAAAAGCCTATTTTTTGATATGTTTAACTCAAATTTAAAGTTAATAACGCAATATGTACAAAAATTTTAAACCTTTGTCAACGAAAGATTTTTATTTTATGTAATTAATCTAAAAATGATGTGGGAAAAAATAGTTATCTATAATACCAGTTGTCAATAGAAAAAATTCTTATCTACTCAATCTCTTTCAACTTAAGTATTGCCGACTTATAATTCGGACTAATTTGCAAAATCTCCTTGAGTTCTCTTTTAGCTTTGTCTTTTTCGTTCAATAACAGATAAGATACTGCAAGATTGTAGCGGATATTGAGAGATTGCGGATTTATCTCCTTCGCTTTGACAAATTCATTTAATGCCAGTTCAACTTTTCTTTCCTGAAGATATATACCAGCAAGATTCAAATGTGAATTAGAATCAAGTGGATTTAACTCAATAGCTTTTTCATAAGCACCTATTGCTTTTGTTATATCTCCAGCTAATCGAAGTGCATTCGCTAAATTATAATATCCTTTTGGATTATTTTTATCCAATTCTATCATTTTATTGAAGGCATCAATAGCCTTTGGGTAATCCTTCATCTCGCCATAAATTGCACCCAACTTTAAATAACATTGTGGATTATTATGGTCTAATTTTATAGCTCGATTCACTAAATCAATAGCGGTCTGGTATTCCTTACACTCCTTAAAGGCATTTGCCAAATTTAAATAAATTTTTGATTCATCAGGCGCAATTTTTAAGGCATCAAGCAAAACTTTTTTCGCATCCTCAATCCTTCCATCTTCAGCATAAGTCACAGCAAGAATTGAATAAGTATCCACATATTGAGCATTAAGTTTAATGGCTTCCTCAAATTCCTCAGTTGCTTTTTTATAATCTTTCACTAATCTATAGGCACTGCCAAGATTATATCTCACCCTGAACGATCCGGGTGCATCCTTTACGGCTTGTTCCCATAATGATAAGTCGTCCTTCCAAATCCTATTCTGCCTGAAATTTATTACTGAATAAAAACAAAGAAGAATTATCAAAATGACATAACTAAGAGATAAATGAGGGACAGACATAAATCGTCTGTTCCTCATTTTCTTATCTATGAGATATGCAATTATAAGACAAAATCCTATTGATGGAAGATACAAATACCTTTCAGCAATGAAATTTATTATGGGAATCAGATTTGAAACAGGCAAAAGAGCAATGAAAAAAAATAAAATTGAGAATGTATATATGACTGAATATCGCTTTAAGTATATGGATAAAACAATTATGAAAAATATTATCATAATAGAAATGAGCGCAATGACATCTGAAAAGCCTGTTGAGGCAGGAAAATCATATTGAATTTTAAGCCTTAAGGGAAAAAACAAAAGAATAATATAATAAACAAAAACTTTACTCATTGTTAAAATATTATTAATAAAGTTTCCACCCGGATAATGGGCTATCTCCTGTGGTGGATTGATGAGAATTTTAAAACGAATCACTATGTAAAATAAGGTAACAATAATAAATGGTATTAGATAAAGGATAAACTTCTGAATTCTGATAGAACCTTTTCCATACATCAGATAATACAATAACAAAACAAAAGGAAGTGTTATCCCCATCTCTTTACTGAACAGGGAAAGAATATAAGTACCTATTGCCATTGCTAAAAATACCCTGTCTATTTTTCTACTTGTGATATCAAGTGCTTTAATAAAAAAATAAAATGAAAGAACGTAAAACAAAGAACACAATAAATCTTCCCTGAATCCAATAGCATTAATGACTTCGGAATGAACGGGATGAACTGAAAACAAAATAGTAGCAATAAAAGGTAATTGGGAATTAGGTGAATTAGGGACAGATGACTCACGTCTGTCCTCAATTCCAATTAACAAAAAATAAAGAGTAAATGTTACAAAAAGATGTAAAAGAAGATTTGTGAAATGAAAACCAAATGAATTTAATCCCCAGATTTTATAATCAATCAGATAAGAAATCGTTACCACAACTCTATACGTAGATTCCCCTGAAAACTTAAAATAATTCTTACTGAATAAATTCGTGAAACTATACAGACTTTGAAAATACTCATTTTCTGAAATAACAAGCCTATCATCATAAGTAAAGTGATTAGCAAGAGAACCAAAATAATTGATGAAAATTACAAGAACCAAAATACAAAGATGAATATATGTAATCTTTCTCTTTTGCATATTTTAATCATATCTTTTAGTGATATTTCGTGTTCTTTCGTGGCAAATCTCTTTTGATTAAATTAAATTAGCAAAGATTAGCGTGATTAGCGGTTCAATTTTTCTTTGAATTATTATAATCCCTGGTTTATTCATTTCCCTTCGATTCTTCCCAGATGTCGTCCATTTCCTTGAGTGTCATATCTTTAAGTTCTTTGCCTAATTTTTCAGCCTTCGTTTCGATGTAATTAAATCTCCTGATAAATTTATCAATCATTTTTCGAAGCGCATATTCAGAATTAACCCCTTTAAATCTCGCCACATTCACAAGAGCAAAAAACATATCCCCTATCTCTTCTTCAATCCTGTTTATGTCTTGTGTATCACTTATTTCTCTAAGTTCCTTGATTTCTTCCTCAACTTTATTGAGAACATCATTAAAATTCGACCAATCAAAACCAACTCTTGCCGCTTTCTCCTGGATTCTATGAGCCCTTAATAATCCGGGCAGTTCCTTCGGAACCCCTGATAAAATGCTTTTACCTTTCTCACGTTTTTGACTTTTCTTTAACATCTCCCAATTAATCAAAACTTCACGAGACCCGGACACCTTAACATCGCCAAAAATATGTGGATGTCTCTCAATTAATTTATCACAAATCCCACCAATGACTTCATATATATCAAATTTTTTATTCTTTCTTGCAAGCTCCGAATGAAATACTATCTGTAAGAGCAAATCCCCCAGTTCCTCTTTTAGTTCATCATAATTTTCGGTATCAATTGCTTCTATGACTTCATACGCTTCCTCTATTAAATATTGCCTTAACGAATTATGGTCCTGTTCTTTGTCCCAGGGACAACCCTTCTCTCCGAGAAGATTTTCCATAATCTCAACAAGTTCCTCAAATTTTGCTTTCCTCATTGGATACCTCAATTCTAATTTACAAAGTAGCGGTCGCATTTATGCAACAATAATATTTGATGAATCAAACAGCCCTATTCCTCTCAAATGATTACATACCCTTTCAACAAAAAAATATTGCAAATACTTGAAGACAAGATAAAAAGGTGAATAACATTAAAAAGTATAATTACCTATGATTCACCAAATTTTATTTATTTTCATAATGCTGATTAAATCAATTCTCGCCATTGCGTTTTTATTATATCTCCCGGGATATGCTATATTAAAGCTATTTGCAAAACCATCACAGAATGTGGGGGCATATCGCGATACGCCCCTACAGTTCCATTTATCTGAAGTTCACATTATATCAATAAATATCAGCATTATTTTAACAACCCTTATTGGTCTCATTTTAGCTGAGAACATAAAATTTTCGATTTATTCTCTTATAATCATTAATATAATTATATATGTCATACTCTTAATAATATCAAAATTAAAAAAATGTCCACAACTACAATATCAGAGTATCCCGAAAAATGAGAATCTCTTCATTCTTATCTCAATGATATTTGTGATAATCATCGGAACTATTTATCACTCTGAAGACATAATGGGAAGAAAAGACGCTGGTGTCTACATCAGCACAGGAATTAACCTTGCTAATACAGGTTCAATCAGAATCAAAGATGAACTAATCTCAAAATACGGTTTCGAAAACACTGATGTCTTCTTAATTGACCATAAAGATGCACTCGATGGCAAACCGCGATGGGAACGCTTCGCTGGATTTTACGTGTATAACCAGGACGGCACTATTGTCCCACAATTCTTTCACACCTATCAAGTCTGGGTCGCTATATTTTACGCTCTCTGGGGAATTTACGGAGCATTATTTCTGAATACATTTTTTTCAATGCTGAGCCTTCTATCAATCTTCTACTTCGTAAAAAATATTACAAATTCAAGCTCCGCATTTTTTTCAGTTATTATCCTTATAACCAATGCCATTCAACTCTGGTTTTCAAGGCTCCCTTCAAATGAAATGTTTCTCCAATATCTCTTCTTCACGGGATTATATCTTTATAATCTTTCCTTTAATGAAGACAAAAAATATCTCGCAGTCTTCTCCGCAATTAGCTTTGGAGCAAGTTTCTTAATAAAAACGTCTTGCTGGTTATGCTTACCCGTTCTCATTTTCTTTTTCTTTCTCAACACAATCAAAAATAAAAATAATAGATATAATCTCATAGCATTCCTTACTATTCTAATCTTCTTTGTCTTAGCATTTCTCTATGGAATTATTTACACTGATTTTTATCTCTATGGACTCTATAGACATTTCATCCGCCTGAGATACCCTCTCACAATATTCCAGACACTACTCGCATTTATTGCAGTGATTATTGATACAATCATTGCAACTTATATTTTGTATAAGTTCAAGATACTAAAATTGGTCGAAAAAAAATCACTTAGACTTTTCATAATCGCAGTTCTCATAATCTCCTTAATTGTTATATATGTTATTCAAGCAAAACACATTGAAACCACAAACATCTGGTCGGAATCATCAAATCTTGTGCAGATAGGATGGTATTTCTCAATTCCAGGGCTCATACTCTTGCTCATAGGTCTTGCTCTAATGATTTATAGAAAAAACGGATATGGCTATGAACTCTTCTTATTAATATTTTTCTCATCAGCATTATTTTTAGTCAGAAAACACATCGCAAATGAACATATCTGGGCAACAAGAAGATGGGCACCAATTGTAGTCCCCTCATTCGCTATCTTTATCGGATATTCACTGGGATTGTTATACGAAAAAAAACAAGTGCTCACAAAATTGGCTTCTATAATATTACTAATTTCAATACTCGTATTAACAATTGTCCCAACTCGACACATTGTTTTTCATAAAGAATATAATGGGACCATCAAATTTTTGAACGAATTTGAAAAACGGTTTGAGAAAGGAAGTTACATTCTTTATGACCAGATGCACTTGTTATATATGCTTGCTCTTCCTATGCACTACTGGAAAGGATATACAGCTGTCCTGCTCGAACACCAATCTGACCCACAATTAAATTATAAAGTAACGGAAAATGTCGAGAAATGGCTCTCAGAAAAAAAGAATGTCTATTTCATCAGCACATTCGACATCCCAACAATTCAAGGTGATGAATGGACTCTTAAGAAAAAAGATTTTATTGATATTAACCTTCCTGTTCTTGAGCAAGCTCTAAATAAATTCCCGAAAAATATTATCAGGGAAAAGTTCAGATTTTACATTTATCAATATATCTCCAAACCTTTTTCTGAAGGAACTTTTAACATCCAAATTGGGAAAAATGATGTCGGATTTATTATGGATTTTTACGATGTTAGTAAACTTGGTGAAGACCGCACGTTCCGATGGACACAAAAGGATGCTTATGTCTCCATTGGACGACTGTGGGCAAAACACATTGATAAAAACAAATCTTATAATCTAAAAATTAAACTCTGGGGAGGAAGAACGCCAGACGTTCCTAAGGCAAAAGTAATTATAAAATTGGATGAAAAGGTATTAGATGAGTTTATTGCAGAAAACGAGCCAAAAGAATATACGTTCGAAATAAATGCAGAACAGATTCATTACAACTCAGTCTTGCAAATCTCCAGCGATGTCTGGGAACCCATTGCAGGAAAAGGGTTCTTGGGCGTCTGCATTGAATATATTAAAATTGAAGAAGTTTTGTAGGGACAGAACAGTGTTCTGTCCATACACTATACAACAATATGTGTGTTTTCATATTATTCGTAAAGATTCGTGAAATTCGCGGTTAAATTATTTTTTCTCTGCGTCTCTGTGTGAAATTGTAACGCGACATCCCTGCCGCAATGCATTCACGAGATAATAAATTTTCATAAATTATTGTTCACAAATTCTTCTATAGGAGTAGAGTATTTCTCTTTTTTGGAGTGCGAAAGCTTGCTTTCGCTTTCCTATGCAGAAACTTGTTTCTGCATAAATTATAGTTCTGCTTGGCGAGACCAAGGTCTCGCCATCTAAAGCGGTAGCAAGCTACCGCACTCCACATATAATTGAACAATACTTCTTGAAAATTTATAATCTCGTGTTACAACCTTGAATGGGTTTCGCATTATGTAGGCAAATAATCACCTAATAATATTTCCTTTTAATAATTTTCACTTCATATAGTCAAATATAAAAGAATGATATTTCAAACTGATTTTCTTGTACGATTTGGTAAACAAGTGTTCTATTTCGAATATACATCAATCACAAGCTAATATACAAACATTCTTCTAACTACTATATTTCTAATAATTTATATAAAATAATCATTCAAAATAATATTGGCACATCAATTGCGGTGGAAATATCCAGAAAATATAAAACAAGGAGGAAATAAATTATGAAAGTGTCGAGAACAAAGAGTCTCGTGATAGTAATCTCAATCTTACTAATCATCGGACTCGTCGCAATCGTTTATGCTCAACCTATGTTCAGAGGTCAGGGTCAACAAAAAGGATTGAATCTTCTTCAGAACCCGAAAGTAAAAGAAAAGCTTCAATTAACTGATGACCAGATTAACAAAATAAAAGAAGTTACTCAGGATACTCAGAAAAAAATGATTGACCTTAACGCAAAGGCTGAAATTGCAAATATTGAACTTCAGAGCCTCTTAGATTCACCTTCCATTGACAAAAAAGCTGTAGAAGCTAAAGTCGATGAACTTGGCAAGATAAGAACAGAAATCCATAAAACTGCCATTAACTGCAGAATCGCTATGAAAGAAATTTTAACACCCGAGCAACAACAAAAAATAAAAGATTTCATCGGAAACAGAGTCGCTAAAAGATTCAAAGAAAGACAGGAAGGCAAGGGTCAGCCTGGACTTATGAGCGGGAATATGTTCGGAGGACAGCAACAAGGTATGGGAGGTATGGGGAAAATGGGAAGAATGGGGAATATGGGAATGTGCCCGATGATGAATCCCGAAAATTGCCCCGGTTTTCCCGGAATGGGACAAGCTCCAAAAGCACCAGAAGGTCCACAAATGCCATCAGCTCCTAAGGCTCCAAGAGGCAAAGCTAAAAATTCAGGTGCATTCGAAAATAATCCTGATATCAACTTCGCTCCTGATAAAGTAGCATCTCTTCCACAAAATCCTGAAGAAGCTTTTGAATCTGAGAACATTTCTGCTGACGACATTAATGTAGATGAACCCCTTATAGACTCTGAAGAAGACATTGATGATTTAGCTCTCCTGTTTAATTAAAAAAACAAGGATTAATAAATTTCACCTCCCTTTCTCTTTAGTAATTCAGGTCGGTGATTAAAATCACCGACCTTTTTTATTACACATCAAACTTTTAAACCTTAAACACTCTAAGCCCTTAAACTTTAATTCTAACAAATAAGATATTCCTAACAATATCATTGACAAATTTATTCATACTCTTTTTATTATAAAAACTGTATTTATAAATTGGGAGGTATATAGTCTATGAAACAAAAGTTTTATTTATCACTTATATTCATTATTTATTTTCTCTTTATTTATCCAATCTTCGCCCTGTGGGATCCAATTGTCCCTGGCTTTGATTATCAAAAATTCACTGTTTCGGGACCCGTTGAAGTTTTTGTTACACGTATGTATTGCGGAGATGATTCATCCCGTGAAACAAACGTTATTGATTCCTGTATAGCACAAGGACAATTCTATAAAGTAGGCTTGCCTAATGGTGGACGCGAGGTTGTAAGCTCAATGGCAAACCGTTATGATGAGGAAATTAATTTTTATTATCAGAGCTGGGGTAAACGCAATAATGTTGTTGCAGCAATTAATGGTGATTACTGGGAGCGCGAATATTATCCCAATGGTCCCTATACTGGACGCCCTGCTGGTGGACAGGTTATCTCTGGCTGGTTTGCGCGAAGATTTCCCGGATATTCAGGAGGTAGTGGATTCTTCTATACTATCTGGGGAGTTCCGCATATCGGTGGAGATGTGTGGAATGGAGATGTTGACGCTTGTCGTCAAAAAGTCATTTTTCAAGATGCTTCAGAGGCTAACATTAATGGTATCAATATAGAACGTAGTAGTGATGACTTGATGCTTTACACTCCTCAATGGGCTTCAAGCACTCATACAGACAATAGCGGTGTTGAGGTCTTAGCTCAAGTGGATCGTCCTGACCTTCCATTACCCTGGAGTACAAGTTCAAACTCCTGCACAGGCACGATAATTGAGGTCCGTGATGGTCAAGGAAATACAACCATTCCTTTTGACCACATAGTTCTCTCCGGTACAGGCTCAGGTGCAACTACCTTGAGAAATAAATGCGTGGTGGGAGAAACACTTAATCTCCAAATGCTTATAAAAGACTATGGATTCGATAGTAGAGTTCCTGTTCATCCTCCTCAGGATTGGACAAAAGCTTATGGAAGCTGTGGAGCGGACAGGGAGATTCTTATTGATAGCCAAATTTCCAATTTACCAAGCCCTGATACCACAAAACGCGCCCGGACTGCCGTTGCCTTTAATACTAATTATGTATTCTTTGTAGTGGTACAAGAAATAACAAATAATGGTACCAGTGGTATGACGTTTCAAGAATTAGCTATATTTTGTCGAGATTCATTGGGTGCTACCCACGCTGCTTCACTGGATGGCGGAGGCTCTTCTACACTATGGGTCAATGGACAAGTTAAAAATCAACCCTCTGATGGTTCTGAACGTGCAACAACAAATGGATTATTAATGGTTCAAATGTTACCCAAGCAACAAAGCTTAGCCTTTCCATCAGGTCAAAAAGTAAAAACAATCGTATCCACTCCGCTACGACTTGGTCCTGGTCCTAATTATATAAGTATTGCTACTATCTCCACTGGCACCGAAGGGATAATTGTAAATCATTCTCTAAATGGGACTTTTGCTAAAGGTAATTATTGGTGGAAATGCCAATTCGGAAGCAATACAGGCTGGATTCCGGGAGACCAGCTTGTCTCCACAACATCGGCTAATGCGTGGGAAGTCTATTAAAAATAAAAATGAACACAATAGAATTTATCAGGATAGGGCAATGTTTCATCGCCCAGTTTTTTGTAGAGACACAAAGCTTTGCGTCTCTACACAGACCTCTCACAAGTTTAAAACGAACAGCAATACTCTTTAAGTGTTATTCCATAACCACTTTCCTTCGCATAATTTATTAGCCCCTCTGATGGATACGCAATATTATTGAAACCAACATCCACAGCATATCTCTCAAGCTCCATTTGATATTCCCCACTTCCCTTAACACATCCAAGCGATAAGGGCTTATCCGGAAAAATCTCCCTTGCCCTTTTCATTACCTTTTTTACTTCATTTATTTCTGGATAATTAATTCCTTCCATCCCCGTATTTCTCAAAGGTGATAAAAGAACAAGAACAAGTGTATCAAATTCATATTTCTTAAGAATATTTAGAGCTTCATATTCTCCTTTCAGATTCCCATAATCCAGCCCTATCACAATATGCGGAGCAATTCTCAAATTATATCGATTAAGAATATCAAGTGTCTTTTCTACATCAGACAAAGATTTATCCTTCAAATTATAGACATTTCTCAATGTCTCTTCAGAACCGACAATATCCACCATAACCATATCCACACCAGCATCCCGGGCAACTCTCGCAAATTCCTCATTGGCTAATTTTGTATGTAAAGCCACTTTAAACTCGAAATTCTCTTTAACTTTTTTGATTGAAATTGCGAAATTATTAATCATTAGAATCCCTGATTTATCACAACCACCTGTTATAAGAACACCTTCGCATCTTTTTTGATGAAGACGTTTGCACATCTTAACCAGTCCTGATGGGGTTTCCGCATAGTAAAGAGATTGAAGCAATCTCCCTTTACAATGATTACACATCAATTCACAAGAAGAACCTGTGATAGAAATCGCCACAAATTTCGGATATTCTGATTGTGGAAATTCTTCCGTTGAATACCTCTTAATATGTGGCGCTGAAAAGACTATCTTTCTCATAAGTTATGCTTAATATAAACCTCTTTACCCTCTCCCCTTGTGGGAGCGGGAAGGGTGAGGGGTATTATTATTAGTAAGCAAAGGCGCTAATGGTGTTTCAGAAATCCCGAGTTGCTTTTTTATTCTCCCGATGTCTTCGCCGTTCAATTCAAATGGATAGTTTCTGATATTTTCACCCGGTAGGGAATTGGCAAATAGACGATTACAAGCTACCTTGCCATCTTTACCAATACATCCTCGCGTCCTAAAAGGAATTCCCGAATCAATAATTGCATTAAGCTCTTCCGCATTCACTCCATAATTTATTATTATACCCTTCTCATCAAATCTAAATTTATCATAGGATGATTTCTTACTATCGATAAGCTCACAGGCAATCTGAATCCGTCGATATTTATCCATCGGTGGTATCGGATGATTCTCAAGCGATGAACCTTTCTCAGGATAAAATGAAAATAAATGGTTCACTCCACCCAAATCTCTTACATCCTGAAAAGCCTTGACCATTTCCTTCTCAGTCTCTCCCAGACCGACAATAAAGTGACTCCCAACATTTTTTTCTCCAAATATTTCAATCGCATCAGAAAAACTTCGCCAATACTTATCCCATTTATGAGGACCTCTCACATTTCTTCCTCGATACTTATCGAATAAATCTTTTGTCGGCAAATCAAAAGCAATCCCAATTTTATCAACACCGACTTCCTTTAATCTAACAAGATAATTTTTATCAATAATTGTTGGTGAACAAAGAACAGATACAGGTAATAATGTTTCTCTCACCAATTTTTCAGTGATAGTAATTGTGTCTTCAATCGCACGTTTATTTATTATCATAGAAATACAAACGCGCTTTACAACTTTGGATTGTTTTATTCTTTCAATGACTTCGTTTAGTTTTCTATCAGCCCATTTCACACGAATAAAACTCATCGCACCACCTACACGTTCTCTTGCCAGTCCACAATACTGGCAATTCGCCGAACAACCTTCTTCATAGTGCAAAAGGAGATTAATACAGGTCATCTTCGCATTCCTGTAAAATCTCGCAGGCGAAAAGCCCAACTGCATCTCTCCCGCAAGACTTAGTTTTATATACTCAGGACTTTCCATTTTAATTTCCTTTACGGATTTCTTAGCATCCTTAACCGCTTCCATTATACTCTCTGTTAGCAATTCTTCATCTATTTTATAAATAATCTCTTTATTTATTTTTTTTATCTCGTTTAAAACAATCTCTTTCTTTGCAGGAGAATATTTTAATCTCGACTCTAACCGAATTATATCTTTATTCCGCGAAAAATAATCTCCCGTTATCATAATGCTCTCAATTACTCCCTGACTCATTGTCAGGAAAATCCGAAGAACACCACCTAATGTTTTCTTGATAGAATATCCATTCCATCTCTTAGCCACTCTTGTTGAAAATATCCACTCATCATTCTGATATTTATCTTTAACTAACTTTTCTACGAACTCTTCTTCATCATCAGATAATGTATCTCCCTCACATTTCATATTAAGCTTATTCTCAAATGCTTTTAAAACAGCATTCTTGACATCTTGAAAATTTATATTTCCAATCTCTTGTTTAATAGTTGTCATTCTCTCAGTAAAACAGCTAATACCTTTATCGGACAACTTCCCTGTCGGAAGTCGTAAAATCATCGTCATCAAATCAATATCAAAATCAATCAGAAGACTTGTATGGAAAAATATCGCACCATTAATGTCCTGCGAAATGGCAAGACCTGCAATTTTTCTCCCATTCACTTGCAAATCATTCTTGCCTTCAAATTCAGACTGAATGCCAAATATCGCCAGAGCAGTCTTTAAAATATCCGCAAAGAATTTAAAATTACCTTGTATTGTTTTCGAAACATAATGAGAATTCTCCGATATTGCAAATCCTATCGCAAGCTGGTCTGGACCCATTAAGACGGTTCCACCACCTGTATGCCGCCGATTATATTGTATTTTTAATTTTTGACATATCTCGACATCGATTGCATCAATGAGATTTTGATACCGACCAATAATCACAGATGGAAGGAAACTATAGAGATGAAGAATTGGAATGGATTGATTATGAGCCACGCTATTAACAATTGTCTCATCAATCGCAAGTCCGCGCTCTGCCAAAAGCTCAGAATCATTTATGAATCGAAAATAATTTTCATCCATTTATAAGCAGTTTGTAAGGACATTTTGTCTTGTTCCCAAGGCCCACCTTGGGAACAGAAATATACTTGTCAAAGCCCCAGCTTTGACACCTTATCGTAGGGGACGCATATATGCATCCTCTACAATGCGGCGAGAACAAGTTCTCGCCTTCTAAAGCGGTAGCAAGCTACCGCACTCCACATAATAATAAACAATACTTTTGCAAAATTTATAATCTCGCACTACAACGAATTTATTATTTTTTCTTAACACATTTCTGAATAATAATCGAGGCATCTTGAATATCAATCTGCGAGCCGTTAACCAGTTTCGCACCCTCTTTCAGATTCAATAAACACGTTGGACACGCTACGGCAATTGTATCAACTCCCAAATCCATCGCACTTTTTATTCTCTTTGCCGCAATACTCTTCGCTAAATCAGGAAACGATGCCATAAACGGACCACCACAGCATTCCGAGTTCTCTCTGTTCTTAGGAAATTCCAGCAATTCAAGTCCAGGAACTATTTTCAGTAACTCTCGTGGTGCTTCAAAAATTCCTGCGTGTCGTCCAATATCACATCCATCGAAGTAAACCACTTTCTTTTTAAACTCTTTATCAAATTCAATCTTTCCTTCTTGTGCCAGTTTCTCTAAAAATTCAAGTGTATGATAAACTTCAAACTCTCCACCAAAATCTTTTTTCAAACTCTTCACGCAACCTGCGCAGGATGTGAAAATGACTTTGATTCCTTTATCTTTAAAATTTCTCAGATTTATTTCTCTTAATTTCTCATACTCCTCTACTTCACCCATTCTCAATAAGGGGTCACCGCAACATATCTCATCATTCCCTAAAGTTGTATAATCAATCCCAGCCATATCAAGGACTCTCAAACTCGCCTTCGCCACTTTGTTTTGAGAATACGAAATGGAGCAACCCGCAAAAAATAAATTCTCACTCTTTCGTTCAATTATACCTTTTGAAATCCACTGCTCCTTCTCCTGAGCAGGAAGTCCGAATGGATTATTTTTTTCGAGAATATTGTTCTTAACAATTTTAAGACTCTCAGTAAGTGGTATACCATTTTTTCTCATCTGATGGCGAGCAGTAATAATAATTTCATCGACATCAATTCCCGGTGGACAAGCCACAAAACATGCATTACAATTCAGGCATTCATCTATTCTTCTCTGAACCGCTTCAGTAAATTCTATTTGTCCATTCAAAATCGTTCTCAATAATTTTATTTTCCCTCTCGCAACATATCCCTCAATCTGTTCTTCTTTAAAAACAGGACACACTGCCTGACATTCGCCACACTTTATGCACCTTATCATTTTCTCTTCTATCTCTTTAAGAATCTCATTCATCTGATTTCCTCATATGTAACACGACAATATAGATTTTTCATAAGTATTGTTTATAATCTTTTCTAATCGCCCCGAGGGGCGAAACATCTGTAGCCCAGTGCGGAAGCACTGGGTAAAAGATTAAATATAATTATGTTAATAAAATAAAAACACATATCTTTCCTTATTTTACTCCGCCTTTCCAGGCGGGGCTACAATTCTTCTGCTCCTGCGGAGCAACATAATACTAAATTTGTGAACAATATTTTTTGAAAGTTTATAATCTTGCACTACGCAAATAATTTGCCCGGATTAAATATATTATAGGGGTCAAGAGCTTGTTTAACTTTCTTCATCGCCCCTACACCTGCTTCCCCAAACTCATCTTTCAAATATTTCATCTTCGTTATACCAATTCCATGCTCACCTGTTAACGTCCCATTCAGTTCCAGAGCTGATTTAAAAATTTCATCTATCACCTTCTCTACTCTTTGCATCTCTTCCTTATTTCTTTCATCCGTAATAATTGTAGGATGAAGATTCCCATCGCCCGCATGACCAAAAGTTCCAATCATAATATTATATTTTTTCGAAATCTCATTAATCGCTTTAATCATAGCAGGGATTTTACTTCTCGGAACAGTCGCATCTTCAAGAATACAGGTTGGTTTTATTCTCCCAAGTGCTGGTAAAGCAGACCTTCGGGCTGTCCATATATTCTCCCTCTCTGCATCATCTTTAGCAATCACTACATCCATTGCCATATTTCCCTTACATACACTTATAATTTTATCTGCCTCTTTTTCAGCTGCTTCTTTTACACCATCTGTCTCAATTAGTAAAATCGCTTCCGCATCACGAGATAATCCAATCTTTTTGTAATCCTCAACGGCATTAATTGTGATTTTATCAAGAATCTCAAGCGTCGCAGGAATAACTCCACTTTTAATAATATCAGCGACAGTCTTCGCCGCCATATTAATATCTCTAAATATTGCCATCATTGATTTCCTGAATTCAGGCAAAGGAATCAACTTCACAGTAATTTTTGTAATAATCCCCAATGTCCCTTCTGAACCAACAAATAACCGCGTCATATCATATCCAGAAACACTTTTAACTGTTATCGCACCTGTTTTAAAAATTTCACCATCAGAACCAACCACATCAAGCGACATAACATAATCTTTCGTCACACCATATTTCAATCCTCGCAACCCACCGGCATTTTCAGCCACAGAACCTCCCATCGTCGCTACTTTCATACTCGATGGATCAGGAGGATATAACAAACCAAATTTCGCCACTTCATTAATTAAATCAGCCACTACAACTCCTGGCTCAACCACTGCATATAAATCATCTTTGTTTATCTCCAATATCTTATTCATTCTCATAATCACAAGAACAATACCACCTTTTATCGGCACGGAACCGCCTGATAAGCCACTCCCAGCACCCCTCGGAAAAATCGGTATCTTATTAGCACTTGCTATTTTGACAATCTCACAAACTTCCTGAGCATTCCTGGGGAACACAATACAATCGGGCAAATTCTCCACCATCGTTGCATCATACGAATATCCAATCCTGTCCTCATAGGAATCCAAAACGGATTCTTCACACACGATGCTCTTAAGCTTATTGATTATTTCCTTATCCATATTATTCACCCTGCTTTTCTTTTTCTAACTTCACAATTTCGGATTCAAGCCACTTCGCCGCATTTTCACCTTTGTATAAATCTTTCAAATCCTCCTCAAGATTACTCGGCTTAATCAACAAAATCCATCCTTCATCATAAGGAGATTTATTAATCAATGTCGCATCATTTTCTAATTCCTCATTAATTGCAACAATTTCACCAGATATTGGTGCTGTAAGTTTACCAACCCATTTGCTCGACTGAATTTTTCCACAGGTCTCGCCCTTAGTCACTTCATCACCCTCAAAAGGCAAATCCACATAAGTAATATCGCCTGCTGCTGCCTGTGCAAAATCATTAAAACCAATTCTCACATTCCCATCATCCTCAACTTTAATCCAGGTATGCTCTTTATGATAATACAAATCATCCGGTAAATTATAATCTCTAATCTTCATTGTCTTACCCTTTCTATCATTAATATGCTGAACTTGATTCAGCATCTTCCATGAGATTCCGAAACAAGTTCGGAATGACATTTGTCACACTATAACTTTTTTCAGATATAAGCTTTCTCCAACTTCTCTTTCAATGGATTGATATGATGAAATTGTTTATTAGGACCTAATTCCTTAATTTTCTCAACCACTTCTTTTGCCGTGTCTGAAAATTTTTGCCCTTCGGATGCCGAAATCCAGGAAAATATTAATCTCCTTGTATCGACACCCACCGATTCTAAAAGCTCTCGAAAAATCATCCATCTCCTTCTTGCGCTTAGATTACCCGTAATATAATGACAATCTCCGGGATGACAGCCGGAAATCCACACTCCATCTGCACCTTCTTCCAGAGCCTTCATCACGAATAATGGACTCAAGCGTCCCGAACACATTACTTTTACCACACGTATATTCGGTGGATATTGAATTCGACTAATACCAGCCAAATCTGCCCCTGCATACGAACACCAATTACAAAGAAATGCCGTAATTTTCGGCTCGAACTCCATTCCTTGCTCTACCTGTTCAACTGAATCTATATCCGCAATCACAGAACTAATCTGTGCAGAAAGTTGATCATCTCTAAAATTCTTTGCAACAATCACACCACTTGGACAGGTTGCAGCGCACGTTCCACAGCCTTTACATTGCGCCTCATTAATAATACTAACACCTTTTTCTTCATCAAAAGATATCGCATCATAAGCACATACAGGATTACATATTCTACAACCCACGCATCTTTTCTCATCAATATACGAGACAATCGCCAATCCCTCTAATTTTTCTTTTGAAAGAATAGTTACTGCTCTTGACGAGGCTGCAAGAGCCTGTGTGACCGATTCACGAATCGTTTTTGGACTGTGAGACATTCCGCATACAAATATCCCATCCGTTGCAAAATCGACTGGTCTTAACTTCACGTGTGCCTCGAAGAAATATTTATCCTCAGTCAAAGGCACTTTTAACATCGGTGCAATAATTTCATTATCAGGATTGGGTCTCACGCCTACACTCAATACTAATTTATCAGCCTCAATCTCAATTTCATCATTCAGAATCGCATCAAATACTTTGACCAGAATTTTGCCATTAATAGAGACTTCTGGTTTTCTTTCTATATCATACCTAATAAATATTACCCCCTTTTCCCGCGCTAATTTATAAAATTTCTCTTGCAAACCATAAGTCCTGATATCCCGATAAAGTATATAAATATTCACATCAGGATTTATTTCTTTCAGCAACAAGGCGTTTTTAACTGCTTCGGCACAGCATATACGACTGCAATTCGGATAATTATCTTCTCTCGAACCAACACATTGAATCATAACAACATTCTGCAAAGTTCTAACTGACTCTTCTGATTCGAGCAATTTTTCAAAGTCCATTTGTGTAATAACGTCTTTGCTTCTTCCATATCCATATTCACTTGTCTCATACTCTTTTCCACCAGTTGCCACGATAATCACACCATGTTTAAGTTCTTTCTCATCCCCGTGTGTATTAACAATCGTGGTAAAATCACCAATACTCCCACTGACTTTTATAATTTCAGTATTCAAAAATATCTGTATGTTCTCGTGAGCATTAACTTTCTGAATCAAATCATTCAAATAATTCTGGACATCAAATCTATCAATTGTGTGATAAATATTATGTGCTAATCCGCCAAGTTTATCTTTCTTCTCAATCAAATATGTTTTGAATCCCTGGTTCGCAAGTGACAGAGCGGTATTCATCCCTGCAACTCCACCACCAATCACTAATGCATTATGATTTATCTCAAAATATTTCGAATGAATCGGTTCACTCAATCTAACCTTTGCAACAGCCATCCTGACTAAATCTACTGCTTTATCTGTAGCCTCATCTGGATAATCTCTATGCACCCAGGAGCAGTGGTCACGAATATTCGCCATCTCAAAAAGATACCTATTCAATCCTTTTTCTCTTATTGTTTCCCGAAATAACTTCTCGTGCGTTCTCGGTGAGCAGGATGCAACTACAATTCGATTCAAATTATATTCATCAATAATTTGTTTAATTCTGACTTGAGTATCTTGAGAACAAGTATATAAAGAATTCTCAGCAAAAACAACATTCGGTAAATCTTTGATTTTCTCCACCACACTTTTTACGTTAACAACTCCAGCAATATTTAATCCACACGAACATACGAAAACACCAACTCTCGGTGTTTGTCCATTCACATCTTTTTCCGGTGGCAATTCCTTCTTCTTAACAAGTGTATGTCTTGAATCAGAGAGAATTTGACCTGCACAAGCCGCCGCACTGCTCGCCTGCAGCACTGTCTCAGGAATATCTTTCGGCGATTCAAATGCACCACATACAAAAATTCCATCACGTGTGGTTGCAACGGGAATGTCTTCTCTCGTCTTACAAAAACCATACTCATCAAGTTCTATTCCAAACGTATTAGCAAGTTCACGAACCTCTTCAGAAACTTCCATACCAATCGACAAAACTACTAAATCAAATTTTTCTTTCTTCGATCTTTCATCCCTATCTTCATAAGAAACAAACAAATCCCCCGTCCTGAAATCCTCTTCTATATCAGCAATTCTCGAATTGATAAAATTAATCCCATATTCGCTTTTTGCTCTGTTATAATACTTCTCAAAATCTTTTCCAAAAGTGCGAATATCCATATTAAAAATGGTCACATCAGTATCCATAGAGTGTTCTTTCGTTATAATCGCTTCCTTAATTGCATAAGTACAACAAACAGATGAGCAATACTCTCTATCACATTTCAAATCACGCGAACCGACACATTGTATAAAAGCAATTTTCATGGGTTCTTTATGGTCGGAAGGTCGAACAATATGTCCCTCGCTCGGACCTGATGCACATAATATCCGCTCATACTCGATTGATGTAACAACATTTTTAAAAATTCCATAACCGAATTCTTCCTTAACCTTTGCCTGGAATTTCTCAAATCCCGGAGCGAGTATAACACTCCCAACATCAAGTTCAATTATCTTCTCTGTATCATCAAATTTAATCGCCTCTGCCTTACACACTTTTACACATTGTCTACAATCAGAACATATTCCACAATTCAAACACCTCTCAGCCTCTTCCAGAGCGGTTTTCTCATCGTATCCTAAAACAACCTCTCTGTAATCATTTATTCTTTCCTCCCATAACTCCATCAATAGCTCTCTTCTCGGATTATACTCAATCTCTTCTTCAATAATTTGTTCAGACAAAGGCTTAACTTTAATTTTCTCTAACTCCTCAAGCCCTTGAGTTATTTCACGCTTATACAAATAATTATCAATTGTAATCGCTGCACGATTACCATCAGCAATCGCTTCAATCACTGTAGATGGTCCTCTGACTACATCTCCACCTGCAAATACTTTCCCATTATTTGTGAGTAATGTATTCTCATCAACTTGAATTGTGTTCCATTTAGTTGTTTTTAGAGAATCTTTTACAAAATCTATTTCGGGTTCTTGACTGATAGCAAGAATGACCATATCCGTATCAACATCAAACTCAGAGCCTTTGAGCGGAACGGGTCTTCTTCTACCACTCTCATCTGGTTCACCCAACTCCATCCTGATACAGCTAACTTTTTTTACCTTGCCATTCTCGCCTATGAATTCAACTGGTGCCACAAGATATTCGATTTTTATTCTTTCATCTAATGTCTCATCGATTTCCCATTCATTTGCAGGCATTTCTTTTCTTGTTCTTCTATATAAAATCGTAACTTCCTTCGCATCTTCTCTCAGAGCAGTTCTTGCCGCATCTATCGCAACATTTCCACCACCAATAATCGAGACTTTTTCAGGAACGCTTACTTTTCCTTTGAGATTTACTTTTCTCAAAAATGTCACACCATCAACGATATTATCTAAATCATTCCCTTTCGCATCCAGAGTAAATCCCTTATGTGCACCCACAGCGACAAATACTGCGTCATAGTTATCAAGAATATTCTGATATGAAATATCCTTCCCAATTTTTGTATCAAGTTTTAGTTCTACACCTTTTTTCAATATCTCGTTTATCTCAAAATCTATTACATCTCTTGGTAAACGAAACCCAGGTATTCCGACTGTAAGCATTCCTCCGGGTTTACTCAAAGCTTCAAACACCGTTACAGAATGCCCCTTATTAATCAATCTGAATGCGGCTGTGAGCCCTGCTGGACCCGAACCGATTATCGCAACTTTAAAACCCGTTTTCGCAACTTCTTTCTGTGTTTCTTCCTGACTCTTTTCGGGTTGAATATTTTCTTTTGTTACTTTATCGGCAATGAACCGCTTCAGATGGGCAATTGCGATAGGTTCATCAACGAGTTGTCGCTTGCACTGCTCTTCGCAAGGATGATTACAAACTCTTCCACAAATTCCGGGAAATGGATTTGTGTCCAATATTAAATCATACGCTTCACGATATTTTTTATTTCTCAATAAAGCGATGTAACCTTGAGCAGGCGTTCCGGCTGGACAGGTAACCCGACAATTAGGTCTATCTTTCCTCTCGATGCTAAACGTATTTGGTATAGCCTGAGGATAAAGACGATAAATTGCCTTTCGACTACTCATATTCTCATTGTATTCATCACCGACAATAACGGGACAAACGGTTGCACAATCTCCGCACCCTGTGCATTTCTCTTCATCAACGAATCTGGGCTTCTGAAGAATTATTATCTGGAAATTACCCGCTTCTCCGCTTACTTCCTTAACCTGAGCATAGGAAATGATTTCAATATTCGGATGAGAACCTGCATCAACAAGCTTCGGTGCAAGAATACACATCGAACAATCATTAGTCGGGAAGGTCTTATCAAGTTGAGCCATTACACCGCCAATGCTCGGTTTCTCTTCAACAAGATAAACCTTATATCCGCTATCAGCCAAATCCAGAGCCGATTGAACACCACCAATTCCTCCACCAACCACCATCACACTTCCAATTGTTTTTGTTTTAGTAATAGACATAGATAATAAAATCTCATTGTGATTTATTTGCCCCAGAGGGGCAGAATTATTTTAGAAAACTAAAAAATATTGAATGAAATATCTTATTTAATAAATTTAATCCACGAGCTTACGCTCGTGGGTACTGGCTATCGCTTCTCCGGAGCTAATCTTAAATGCTCATAAATATCTCAAACTAATACTGAAATTGCCCTGAAGCTATAGAATGGTTATAGAAAAAAATAAATAAAAGCAAAATATCATTTAATTTCTTGTATAAACACTCTACTCCTTTTGACTGTATTTAAAGAAAATATGATCAATCAATACATCCAAAATCAAGCCTCGAAGAGGCAACAACAAATAGCCACGACCGTAAGGTCGTGGGAAATTAAACATAAAATGTTTTACTCCCAAAAGCCCCGAAGGGGCGGCAGATTACACATAAAAATTACTCCCATAAATATTTCTCATTTATATCAATGTCATATTTGAGCAAAAATTTTCTAAATTCTTCTTGGAATGACATCTTTTTATGATGCTCTGCCTGATTCTTAATATATTCTGTTATTTGATTCATTTGCGACTTGCTAACACTAAATGCACCATATCCTTCCTGCCAGGCAAAATATTGCTTATCAGGAAATGTAGTATGTATCCATTTTGTTGAATTTGATTTAATTAAATTGACCAACTTGGACACTGACATTATTGAATCAAAAGAAACCAAAATATGAATGTGATCAGATGTCCCACCAATAATGATTGATTTGCAGTTCTGAGCACGTATAATTCCACCAATGTAATCATACAAACGTTTGTCAAACTCAGAATGTATAATTGCCTCTCGGTTTTTAGTACTCCAAATAAGATGCGCAAGAAGGCAAACGTATTTCCCTGGCATAATAATTTATCCGTTTAACCTGTTCTATCGCCCCTTCGGGGCTTATTAAAAAACTGTAAGAGACACATAAAATTTAATCATATATACCACGACCTTACGGTCGTGGCTATTAGCTATCGCTCCTTCGGAGCTTTTTAGAAACCAATTACAATTACATAATTATCTTTGAAACATATCATTGAATAAATATATTAAGTTATGTCCACTTTGGAGCTTTTTAGAAACCAATTACAATTACATAATTATCTTTGAAACATATCATTGAATAAATATATTAAGTTATGTCCACTTTGGAGCTTTTTAGAAACCAATTAAAATTACATAACTATCTTTGAAACATATCACTGAATAAATATATTAAGTTATGTCCACTAAAAACATACTACAAAAACAATTTCGCTTTTCTCACTTAATCCTTTTAATTTCAAATCCATATTATACCCCAGTCAGCTTTTTGATTTTTTCAAATAGTTTATCAGCTTTTACTCTATTGAAATTAAAACCCAAATCCTTTTTATCAAAACCGAAGGCAAGTCCTAAAAGTTGTGAATAATATAACACAGGAAGATTATATGAGACATTATAAGTTGATTCTATCTTCTTCTGATTCGATTCATACATAATGCTACAAAATGGACATACAAGAACAATCGCATCCGCTTCTGCATCTTTGATATTATCGAGTTTTTCCTTTGTGATACTCATCGCAAGTGACTCATCCACCGCTAAAACTGCACCACCACAACATTTCCTTTTACCTTGATACCTTAAACTCTTAGCACCTGTTAGCTCTATCAATTTATCAAGGCTTTGTGGATTTTCTGCAGAATCAAAATGCTCATATATCTCCGTCGGTTTCAAATAGTGGCATCCATAATGAGCACACACCTTTATCTCTGACAAATCAGCTTTTATATTTTCTTTAATTTTCTCTTTGGAAATATCATCAAGTAAAATTCTCGCAAGATGTTTTACCTCAACTGTGCCTTTATACTCCTTACCTGTCTCAGCCAATTTCCTGTTTATCTCTTCACGCAACTCGGGATTGTTCTTAAGCTCAATACTTGCTTCGGTCAGAACTCCTGTGCAAGCACTACAAATCGTGCAGATATTTAATCCTCTCTCTTCAGCTTCAGCTAAATTCCTCGCGGCAATTAATAAAGATTCCTCAGCATCAACTGATTTTATGGGAAACCCACAACAGCTAAAGTTGGGAACATCCACGAATTCAATACCGAGAACTTCTCCGATTTTTCTCGTTGCAAGCTCATAATTCTGAGCCCTCACAGGAATTGTGCATCCTAAAAAAAGTGCATATCTCATACTCAATCTCTTGTTTTAGTAGGGAATAGGCGTGCCTGTTCCCTACACTTTCTTAATTAAATAGAACGCAGATTTCGCGGATTAAACTGATTTACAATGATTCTTAATATATATCCGCGTAAATCCGCGTTCTATTTTTCTTTTAAATAACTTCATTTTTTCAAAAATTTCACTTCTTGAGTAACTTTGACAAATCCACCTTTGTCTCTAATTTAGCTAATCCCATTTTCTCTCTTTTTTTATTATCAAACTCTTCTATCTCATAAACTCTTCCAAATTTTTCAATTGCCTCCAATTGCATTTTCACCCCTTGCGGTACATACCCTTCTTTTGCTGCAATGTTTCTCAAAATCCGCATTATTTCTGTGCATTTCACATCTTGAGGGCATCGCTCATAACAATTGTAACAAACAGAACATAACCAGATATAATCCGATTTCAACACCTCTTCTCTTAATCCCAATTTAATCATCCTGATAATTTTTCTCGGATTAAAATTCTCATTCTTCTCGTGGACGGGGCAACCCGCAGAGCAAGTCCCACAAGCAATACACCTTAAAATATTCTCCCCACCAGGATAACTCATTATTTCCTTTATAAAATTATTTGTTTGTTTAACTTTTATCAAATTTCTTATCTCCAGAATATTCAAAATTAATAACCAAAATCTTTAAGAGGAACTAAAGGGGAAATTATCATCTTTCATATCTTCATATATTGTTTGGTTAAGTAAATATTAATACCTTTAGTTGTCAACAAAAAAGCTTAAATCATAACCATGACCCAATAACAATCCCAACTTGAAATCTCTGAAATATTTCAAAAACGAGATTATTTTATCTGTCATGCTGAACTCGTTTCAGCATCCCACTTGAGATTCCGAAACAAGTTCGGAATGACACAGCGTTGTTTGTTAGTTTTTCAGAGATCTCAAATTATAAACTTACCTAATAAACCAATTTTATTGACTCATTTCTAAGATATATAATATCTTGATTCATCAAAATAAAAGTTATGTGCCTTACATATTTTGTAGTGCGACATTTATGTCGCAAAAACTGCGAGATGAATCTCGCACCACAATACAAAAAGATTTGATAAGGTTTTCAGTGTAAAAAATTATGTCTAAAAAAAGAGTCCTAATAGCAATGAGCGGTGGTGTCGATAGTTCACTCACCGCTGTCTTGCTCAAAAAACAGGGTTATGATGTAATTGGTGTAACGATGCGTTTGTGGTCTACCGATAAACCTGAACTTTTGTCACAAAGATACAATACCTGCTGTTCCCCAACAGATGTTGAAGATGCACGAAAAATTGCTGAGCAATACGATTTTCCCTATTATTTAATGGATTGCGAAGGCGATTTTGAAAAAGAAGTTATTGATTATTTCTGCAATGAATATGCAACGGGTAGAACGCCTAATCCTTGTATCCTCTGCAATAGTCAAATCAAATTAGGCACTCTCCTTAAAAAAGCAAAGGCAATGAATGCCGAATATATTGCTACAGGTCACTATGCCAGAGTCGATTATGATAATAAATTACACCGATTTCTCCTAAAAAAATCTCTGGATAAAAACAAAGACCAGACTTATTACCTTTTCAATCTTACACAAGAACAATTATCGCATTTCATAACACCATTAGGCGAATACACCAAAAATGATGTTAGAAAAATGGCAAAAGAATTCGGATTAAAAGTTGCGGACAAGCCCGAAAGCCAAGAGATCTGTTTTGTTGCAGATAATAAATACGAAAATTTCTTGAAAAACAAATTAGACAAAAAATTTTTCAAACAAGGAAATATCGTAAACACAAAAGGAGAGATTTTGGGGAAACACAAAGGGATACCATTTTACACCATTGGACAAAGAAAAGGACTTGGAATTTCTTACCCAACTCCTTTATACGTCTTAAAGATAGACACCAAAAAAAATCAGATTATTGTTGGGGAAAATGAAGAGACATATTCTTCCTCATTAATCGCTGAAAAAATAAACCTCATCAGTCTTCCTGAAATAAACAAACCAATACGAGCAAAAGCAAAGATTCGCTATCGCTCTCCTGAAGCGCAAGCCACAATTGAACCTTTAAAAAACAACAAAGTTAGAGTGATTTTTGATGAATCCCAAAGGGCAATAACTCCCGGGCAAGCTGTTGTATTCTACGATGATGACATAATTATTGGTGGGGGTTGGATTTATCTCGTTCCCAAGCCCCAGCTTGGGAACGAACTATGATCCGAAGCCCTTGATTCGATATTGTAGAGACGCAATATATTGCGTCTCTACTTTAATTAACGTTTTGTCAAAGCTGGGGCTTTGACAAATATATTTCTGTTCCCAATGTGGGCATTGGGAACAAGACACATTGTAGGGACACGTTAAACGTGCCCAATAATTTCAAGGCATATGCAATATGCCCCTACAAGTGGGGACTACAAACAAAATTAAAGGGCGTGATTTTTATCACGCCCTTCTTATTTCTTAAATCTTTTATATAATCTTCAAAGGTGTATTGCCAACTTATCCCGCCGACACATTTCCACTAACAAATATAATTATATAAACTTATTTAAAATTTGTTATATCATCTACATTATCTTTTCCATAACTACTCAATCCATCGGAAGTATTTGTCGTTCTATTTGCTCCAAAGGATATAATCTGGAATGTCTTTGGATTATACCAAGTTTCTGTGGCAAAATACGGGTCAGATTCGTCTAATTTGGTCGCCGAATAAAACTCATATCCGTAAATTCCACTGACATAATCACTACTGATATACTCATAAGGACTGCCCCAGGGATCGAGAAATTGCTGAGCTTTAGCTAAGGCAGTCGTCGGTCCCTGTGCTTTTGTAATATTAATACCCTCATCTGCTTGAACATAGGGACCACTCCACTTAATACTTGACGGAGCATAAGCATTGCCACTTGTAGAATGTAATAAACATAAGGCAAGATAGCCATTTCCACGGCTGGAAAATGGGGTCGTCGTAAAAGTCCCTATGCTATTTGTGGCGGGATAGACCCCTAAATCAATCGCATACCGATGAGCTGCGATCTCAAGAGTCCTGATATCAGACATCGCAGCAGCGACTCGCGCCCTTTCCGATTGCCCAGTTAATACCTGTAGCAATAAAGTCGAAAGTATCCCGATAATGAGAACCACAACCAATAATTCAATTAACGTCACACCTTTGAAACCTTTCCTTAACATAATTCTTAAACCCTTTCTTTAATTAATTTATTTATCATTTAATCAAATTGATTCCAAAATGTAACGCGACATTTATGTCGCCTAGTAAAATAGACTTCCAGACCCCCTCCCTAACCCTCCCCCTATTAATGGGGGAGGGAAGGGTGGGGGTAGATGCCTGCTCTACCCATACAAGATAAATCTCGTGTTACGATTCCTTAAAATCTCCTTACAAAATAATTTGTCTCGTGCACTGCCAATCCAAAAAAATGGACAATATCATCATATTGATCATTAGTGCTAATAAACCTTCGGTTTGGTCCGGGACTCACAATTGCCCACCGCCCATTGGTATAGTTTAAAAGATTGGTTGTGATTTTACCATCACTAAAATTATAACCCGAATTATAATCTATTGTCATTAATATCTGTTCTAAATCAGTTTCATTAGTATAAGCATAAGTCCCTATTATCCCAATCGGTGAAAAAAACCTATATGGGACATTCCATGGATCGAGTGGATAGTCGAAATTTGAATCATAAATTAAAGATGTATTCTCACTCGGAAAGACTAAGTTCAATAAAGTTTTTGCATAGCTCGTATATGAGCCATCCCATCGTCTATAAATTTGACTCTCGTCAGTTTGATTAACCATATCTTCTTGGACAGGGTTAGCATTTATAGTCGTTGTTTTAGCCACAGGATCCCACTCAATATATTGATAAAAAGGATTAATTAATAATATTGTAACAACAGGAGGTCTTGTAGTATAAGTACGAAGAAAGGGTTCCCGATCAAGGGAATCGTCATTAAGGTCTTTATGAAATTTGATATCGTCAAGGACCTGAAGAGGAACATAAAATCCGGTTGTAATGGCACAAGAATCTTCTGCCATAGCAAGCTCTTTGACTTCTGTTCTTGCTGTGGCTATACGCGCCTTCTCTACCCTTTGAGTTACAACAGGAATCAAGGCTAATGCAATAATAGCAATAGTGAGCACTACAACCAACATCTCGATCAATGTAAATCCCTTCTGTATCTCTTTCTTCATTATTTAAAATCTCCATACGAGATAATTGGTCTCATGAATGACTAATCCAAAAGCATGAACTATATCATCATTTGATGAATTATCCGGGTCATCAAACTTTCGATTTCTCCCCAAACTTACTATTAACCATCGCCCTCGCGCATAATCAGGAATATCAAGCGTTATTCTTCCATTACTAAAGGCTGCATTGTTACTTATTACCGTTAAATCTGTTTCTTCTGTATCAGCCCCATCTCCTATAATTCCGATAGGAGAGAAGAATCTATATGGAATATTCCAGGGGTCCAGAGGAAAATCAAAACTTGAATCTGTTGGTGAGTCAACGAAATTTAACAGGGTCTTCACAAAGCTCGTATAAGGACCCGACCATTGAGTGTATATTCGATATTGGTCATAATTAGAATTTGGTAATGATTCCTGAGCTGGAATATGATAAATTCCCTGATTATCTATATAAGTATAAAATGGGTCTATTAAGAGGATAGAACCAGGTTCATTATTAAGAGAGTCGTCATCAGTTCTTGTAGACCTTTTTATATCATCCAGAAGCTGTAGGGGTAAATAATAGCCGGTGGTTATAGCACAAGAATCCTCTGCCATAGCAAGTTCTTTGACTTCTTGCCTGGCAGTTGCTACACGTGCATTTTCTGTTCTCTGAGTAAGAGCTGGAATTAATGCTAAGGATATAATACCGATTATTGCCACAACTACTAATAACTCAGTTAACGTTAATCCTATTTTTCTTTGCATTAGTTTTATCAACATAATCTCCAATCCTCAAGATTGCTTAAGTAGCGGTTGGATTTATCCCACTTTGTGTCATTGCGAACAGTCTTATCGTGAAGCAATCTCGTATTTATAAGATGAGATTGCTTCGTCACTTCGTTCCGCGCAATGACAATAACAGTGTTCGATAAATCGAACCGCTACATTGAAAAACAATTCACGGATGAATCAATAAATCATCTCCCTCACCAAATCTATCAGTATCAACATTCCCATCACCTATCATTGCATCAGGACCAAGGCTTAATATCGTGAGTCTGTCAAATATCTGCGTTTCAACATTAGCTAAAATCTGTTCGTCTATCCATTCTCCATTAGTGTCAAGGGGCGTAGTAGGTCCATGAAGTAATTGAAATTGCGGATTCGTAGATGAAAATTCATACACAAGTCCTATCTTTGTAAACAATAGATATGGGCTATTCCACGGGTCTAAGGGGATATCCATTAAATCCGAAGTATCATTATCAGGAATAACTCTCATTTCCCTTCGGTAATTTATATAAGGTCCTGTATATCTCGTCTCATCAATAAAATTATAAGAATTAACTATTAATAAACCATCATTAGTATCCAGGGGATCCTGAGCAATATAAACAAAATAATTCTGACTATTCGGATTCGGGATAGTTCCTGTTGTAACAGCTACTTCATCCGCGATTCCATCAATTGTATCTTTCGGAGTCACTGAAACGTTACCATTAGCAATTTGGTCTCCTCCAGCCACATCATCCAGCATATAAAATCTCCCATAGTATCCATAGTCAATTTCAAGTCTTCTTTCTGCTTCAGCAAGTTCCTTTAATTCACTCAAACAGGCATTAATCTTCGCCTGTTTCGTTCTATTTGAAATCCTCGGGATTATAATCATTACAAGTATGCCCAAGATAATCACAGCTATCAATAGTTCTATGATTGTGAAACCCAATTTATCCCTGCATTTATTATGCATTTTTTCTCTCCAATTTTATCCTGTCCTGAATTTATTTCAGGATGGGGGCGGTGTCATTCCGAACTCGTTTCGGAATCTCATTAGATGCTGAAACAAGTTCAGCATGACTTTATAAGGGCAAAGAAATTATGCCCCTTACCTTATAGAGACGCAATGCATTGTGTCCCTACGTTATCTCAAAATTAAAATCTATAGACCAGGTCATCTCCTGTTCCTAATGGACTGGTTGACCACTTCTCAGGTCTCCGAAAATTATCCGCATTAGTCGGATCCTCACCATCCCCGGGTAATCCATCGGGTCCAAGACAATAAATCACATTGGATAATACAACCTTACGGTTGTTAATAGTTGTCTCTTCTTCCGCATGATAAATAAATGGTCCCTTCCAGGGGTCAACAGGATACCTATCATTATTATTATATGTTTTCCCATCATAAGGAACCGGTCCAGGCAAACCCGAACCAGCACCTATATCTACAGAAAACATTCTAAATCCGGCATTATACAAGTCATTCACATACAGATAGCTATTATGCGCCGCATAAGGACCCTTGTAATTTCTCGCCAATGTCATTCTTTCTCCATTAGCATTTATCTGAGCATCAGACGCAGTCGGGGCTTCAAAAAATCTGTTCCATGCCGCTATCGGTAAAATGGTATCGTAATCCAAAGTCCCTGCTTTCTCGTATGTTGATGTATTATCAAGGTCTTGAGGTCTCAAATATATATTACATTCGGCAAAAACCAATTGTTCAGCCTTTCCTATACTCTGCATATCATCATAAGCGGCGGCAATCTTAGCTTGTTTTGACCTTTCCCTGAACAGCGGTATAACAAGTAATGAGAGGATAGCAATTATCGTCGCAACTACCGCAATCTCTATTGCCGTAAAACCTCTGTTTTCTTTGCCTTTAATCATCTATCATAAACCCCCTGTGTAACTGTCGAATTTATCCATCCTTATGTCATTGCAAACAATCTTATTGCTTCGTAACTTCGTTCCTCACAATGACACCTAAAATGTGCGATAAATCGCACCGCTACATTTCAATTATTTATTAAAATTCTAATACTATATCATCCGAACCAGACGCACTAACTAAATCTCTATATGCCTGAGATCTCGTATAACCACCATATATGGTGGGACTATTTAATTCATCTATCGTTAGTAATTGATAATCGGCTCCTGGGATAGTTGATTCTCTATAAAGTCTTAATGCTCTCCTATCCTGCATTAAAATTGGTGTTGGTCCCAATTCTTCCTTGCTTCCTCCGGGCTGTTTATCAGGTCCATAACTAACAAGAGCAGTAATCATTCTCGCGCTCTGCCTTGGACTCGTTATAAATACAGGATTATACCTTGTCACATACGGTATATCTAAAATATACATCACATAAGGATTACCATAAGGGTCAGCGGGCCAATCTTTATATGTTCTCTGTATCGTCGGGTCATACATCCGCACTGAGCCTCCGCGACCCATTGCACCCACACCACGACGCGTTGCTGCAAGACCTATATATCCTTCACTTTTCCATTTCAATACTACAATCCGTCCTAATTCACCAGCTACTTCTGTTCCATAAATATCCATAAAGTTCGGAATAGACCCTGGCAGAACCGCTGGCTCCAAATCATCCCATAACATTCGTAATCCATTATTTAAGTAATTCAATTTCGGATAAAACTCCAAATCATCATAAGCAAATGCTATACCTGTCCTGAGCTGATACAACTCACCAACCGCGGCTTTTCTCAAATTATCCTCATAAGCTCTTCTCGCATTAAACAATGCTATCGTAGAAAATATTGATATCAGTATCCCTACGATTAGAAGCTCAACAAGTGTAAATCCAGCGTATTTATAGTTTACTCTATTCACCAATTTCCCTTCAATGTAGCGGTCGGATTTATCCGACTTTGTGTCATTACGAACAGTCTTATCGTATTTAATGATGCGACATTTATGTCGCAACGTTCATCGCAATGACACTTAAAAAATGCGATAAATCCCACCACTACTTTATTTGTTATCTAATATCATTGTTTCGTATATCACTTAAATATTTACCTGTCAACTCAATCTTATAAAAATTTTTCTCACATATTTTTAACAAGATGTTCGGTATCTTTTCTATTTTCTAATCCTTGTATTATATTCATTTTTTAATATTATCGGCTTAACAAAATAATCTGATAACCTTAAATCATAAATAAACCTATTTCCATTCTCATACCCAATCATTGCTAAAACGAATGTCTTAGACAGCGGTTTATTCCCTGTCTCTGCAAAATCAAACCCTTCTGATTTTATAGAACATACATTCGACCTTACAGTTAACAAGTTATAAATCTTTGAAAATGAATCAATCCTCTCCGAATTTTTCATATTACCCCAAATGTCATCTTTCCTTAACAAATCACTAACTCTCTCGAAAGGAACCCTATTCTGCAAAGGAACACTCAGATTATTTTCCGTAAGAACAGCATACTTGAGTATATCATCACTCAATCTATCTGTCAACCCCGGTAATGCCTTAAAAGCATAATTATTAGCAGTATTAATATTGATTAATCCTACCAATATATCGGCTCTATCCCAAGCTGTCTCATTGCCCTCACCAGAAATGGGAACAGATGAGACCCGTCTATCCCCATTTATCCCACTTATCCTTACAAAATGAGATTCATTTCTTTGTCCAGAACTACTTATACTATACCCTTCAATAGTCTTAAATAAATCAATAACATTAGATGATATGTGAGAACTACTTTCTCTAATTTGTGGATAATCTGAGATTTCTACTGCCTCCGCCCCTCTTTGCGATGAAACATAGCCTGCATAAACTTTCATTAATTCTACGGGGGATAAAAATGCCTTATCCATATTCTCTCTATCAGCTAACATCTCTTTATAAGATTCTGGTGGATTGAAATCACTATTGTTAGAATACGGGGTACATTCGACTAATTCACAATACCTTAATCTCGGGTCATTCCTTTGAAAACTCTTGTATCCAAATGAATTCTCTCCACCCTTATATTTAAAAATATCAATTGGATTCCCTTTGGCATCTTCAAGAGTCACAGTCCCCGATTTATTATCTATATCGAAAAACGGGAACTCTATCATTCGTTTCAGATTCTCATCAGGCACTATCCCAAAAATATCAAAGAAACTCCCATAAGCATTCTCATCATCTTCAGGATGAGGATCTTGCTGCTCATCATAATCATCCGTCACAATCAAATATCCACCTGCCTTTATTTTCCCTGATAGATAAACCCTATTTAATGCTGTCAATACCCATCCTGTAACATCTATATCTCTACTATATGGATTATAAATTTCAACATATTGTCCATCATCCCCATCTTCATCAAGAGACTTCGAATCAGCATAGACCTCATTAATATATGGAGTTATTTCAATCCCCAATATTGTTTCGCCATTATACTTATAAACTGTAGGTATTAAATCTTTATCACGAGCATCCACACAATTTATGGTATATTGGATTAACATCTCCTCTTCAGCATCCTGATAAATAATTTTCAGTTGTTTCAATATCTCATCAACAGATGCCTTATTAATATCCAGAGGTGCAATGGATTCCCCATTAATATAGACAAGATTATCTGTAGAAGAAAATACTGTCACATACGGTGCAATCGCCTGGATGACTCCTTTATCTACCCCTTTAATATTGAATAAATCATTTAGATACTTAAAAGGTCTGTCATCGCCATTAGGAGTCATTCTGGGATCGCAGATGAATTCATCAGGCTCATCAATCTCTCCATCCCCATCATCATCATAATTAGCCTGACCCGGCTTACCATCAGGACCATATCGATACTTAATTATTTCCTCAGCTAAAACACTTCCAGTACTCGGATTAATACCTGGCAATTCATTTTTAATAACTTCTTCGAGATACTTAGCAAGATTTATATCAAACGTTGATGTTCCGGATTGTGTGGTATCCTTTTTCTGAGAATCCAACATACCCGCCGCATTAATATTAATTCGTGATGATTCATCATCTATAATAATGTTATCTTTATATCTATTATTCCCCCTGAGAATATCCAAACTCATAGCATCTAAATCTCTTATTTTTTCTCCCCCACTATTAGGTTCCGTCTTACGAGAAGGAAGACTTACACCGGGTAAATCCTTAATATTATAAGTACTTCGTGCCCATCTTTGATTCAATGCGGTATATTGTTTATTCTCAAAAAACATATCTTCAGCCACAGGCAAACCACCCAGAGCAGCGAACTTCGCTTTTACACCTGATGAAAAATTCGCCGCAGAAATATTCTCAAGCGTGGAAATATAATAAGTAGTAGACGCAAGAATAGTAAGTACAGTTAGAATCGCCAATACAATTATCAGCGTATTCCCACGATTTTTTAATGTTATGTTTTTTAAATCATCCATAATCAATAAATCAGTTTTTGAAATGTAATGCGACATTTATATCGCTGGCTTATGCGAGCTAAAGCTCGCGTTACATCACTAATTCTAAATTTATTATTGTATGAACCGTAATTGGTTCTAAATTAGGATAATCTGGTTGAACAGTTATCTCAGCATATATCGATGTCGGTGCATCACCATCAAGATTTGTTACCCATCCCGGATTTAATGGATTATTATTCCATGCTAAAATGTTAAATGAAAGCACATCGAATGCAATAGGACCTATTATCGGAGGTGTAGAATTAATTGTCCTCAACAATACATCGTTCTCATCTTGAAATGTTGCAATCCTATAATTAATATCAAAACCCACACCTATAGGTGATGCTACCCGGAATGTTAATTCATCTCTACTATATTTCACATCCTCATCAACTCTATCATCGCCTAAATCAGCTATTCCATAACCATATTCTGTGGCTCCATTAGTAAATCTATAATCTCTATTATCCCTGCTCCCAATCCAATCGCCATCATTATCCAGACCATCTGCCAATTCCTCATCAATCCTCCCATCGCCATCATTATCTATTCTATCTCCATAAGAAAGATTTCTATCTACTAACAAGAAATAATTCGGTCGAGCATCTTTTATCTCATTAGTGAGAAAATCCAGTGCAGCTCTCGCATTCTGATACGCTTCCATTCTTGCGTTGGAAATCTTCACAGATTTCTCTATCTGAATATAAACGGTTACAAGACTACCCAAAAATATTAAACTTATTGCAACAGCAACAAGATATTCAATGAGTGTAAAACCAATTCGGTTGTCCATTGTCCGTTTTACATTTTTAATTTTATTGTTTATCCTGTTCATCCCTGTTAATTCTTTTGATTTATTTATCGAATCTCATTTCAAAAATCTTTTTCCCGTTATTCCAAACAATAATGACCCGAGGAACATTCGGGTCATCATCAGGATTATTCGGGTCATTAATCCCGCCCTTATAAATTTGTGACCTTCCACAAAAAGTATACTTGAAATCGGGGTCTTGCGGAAAAGGTATTGCCTTATCAATTGGCGGTTGAGGCGTTACTAAAGCCCTGATTGTATCTATCAAAGGATTAGTCAAATCATTATTATCTCTTCTCAACTCCTCAATCTTTTGCTGGGCAAGAAAAGTCGCGGTTATTAAATCCTGTCCATCCTTATTCGCCCTTAAACTTATGGGAAATAACCTTGCCAATGCCAATATCCCTATTAGCAAAATCACAAGGCTTATAAGAATCTCTAATATGGTAAATCCTCTATTTCTTCTCATTATTATAAATCCTTGCTCTACCTGTTGCGGGATAAACCACTATAGAATCATAACTCCTTGAATCACTTGTACTGGCTCTCTCACCTATTAGATTCAAAACCGCATAATCAGACGAACCATCAGGTCTAAATGTGATATAATAAACATTTCTTCCCACATTAGAACGCGCCAATCTACCTGACGAGGCTGAAATGATAAGATTAATTTCATCGGGAAGAATGGCAGGAGTCATAACTTTGGGAGTAATAATTTCATTATAGGAATCTGTTGTCGACCTAATGATACCATCCACAGAAGCACCCAAGACAACCTCGTCAATCCATATTTTTCTTGACTGAGGCGTTTCAAAATAAATTGCCACGACATAATCTCTGAATGGGTCACCTGTTCGAACATTTGGCTGAGTTATTGCCATAGTTCTTGCTGTATTTAAATAGGCTACAACTGTCGATTCCGCATTCTTAATAATAGAATCCTGCCTCGCACTCCCATAAACCATTAGCATCAATCCACTAAGTATAGTAAAAATGGACAAAACAATCAGTAACTCAATCAGCGTAAATCCATATTTATTTATAATTTTTTGCATATTCCTAAGTGGAGTTGGTTTAAAACAAATTCCTTACATAATTTTATAAAAGTCTATAACATCTTAATTAAACTGTCAACAAAATCAAACATTTTGTCTTGAAAATACAAAAATTATTATCATCTCTGTAACAAAAATTATGCTACAACCTGATATCTGTAGAGAACACATAATAAATCTTCATTAATTGTTTAGTTGTAGGGACAGAACACTATTCTGTCCCTACTTTTGTGAACTTTACATCTCTGTGTTCTCTGCGGTTAAATTTTTATAAACATTTCTTAACAGGACAATACTTAAGCCCGAATGCTTTAGCAACATTCTCCTGCGTGACTTTTCCATGAATTATATTCAATCCTTTTTCAATCTCACGATTTTCAAGAATCGCTTTCTTATAACCCTTATTTGCTATCTGAAGGGCATAAGGAAATGTCGCATTCGTTAAAGCATACGTTGACGTTCTCGCTACTGCTCCAGGCATATTCGCTACACAATAATGTACTACATCATCAACAATATATACCGGGTCACTATGGGTTGTGGGTTTTGAAGTTTCAAAACATCCTCCCTGGTCAATTGCCACATCCACAATCACAGCTCCTGGCTTCATCAGCTTCAGCATATCTCTTGTAATTAAAACAGGCGCTCTCGCACCTGTAACCAATACCGCACCTACAACTAAATCTGCTACAGCTAATTTCTGCCGAACATTATATTCATTACTCATCATCGTGACCACATTGGGTGGCATAACATCATCCAGATACCTCAATCTTTCCACATTAACATCCATAATTGTAACCTTAGCACCCATTCCAGCCGCCATCTTTGCCGCATTCGTCCCAACAGTCCCACCACCAATTATCAATACTTCAGCAGGTTCAACTCCAGGAACCCCGCCTAATAAAACACCTCTCCCTTTTTGAGGTCTCTCTAAATATTTTGCACCCTCCTGAATCGACATTCTCCCTGCCACTTCACTCATCGGTGTTAATAATGGTAATCTTCTATCAGAAGTCTCAATAGTCTCATAAGCAATACACACAGCACGCCTTTTAATCATAGCCTTTGTTAACTGCTCTGATGATGCAAAATGAAAATACGTGAAGAAAATATGTCTTTCTTGAATTAATTGGTATTCCTCCTTTAAGGGTTCTTTCACTTTAATTATCATTTCTGCCTTATCCCAAACCTTTTTGGCAGTATCAATTATCTTTCCACCGACTTCTTCATATTCTTTATCCATTATTCCACTCCCGATACCAGCTCCTTTCTGAACAAGAACTGTATGCCCATTCCGAACAAATGCCTTTACTCCTGAAGGCACTACCGCAACTCGATATTCATTGTTCTTAATCTCTTTTGGAACACCGATTATCATTTTTCAAAACCTCCTTTAAAATATTTAACCGCGAATCTCGCGAATTCACACGAATTCTTTTGTAGGGAACGGTCACAATCGTTACCTACAACAACTAAGGTAAAACGTCTATTACTTGCTCAATGTCTTCTTCACAATTGTAGAAATGTGGTGATAATCTTATGCGTTCTCGCCTCATCGCTACCAAAATTTTATTTTTCTTTAATATATTAAATAAATATTTGCAATCATACTTTTCGGAAACAAACGTGATAATCCCTGACCGCTCATTTTCTCCCATCGGAGTCAAAACCTTATACCCTTTTCTCAAAAGTCCCTCATATAAAAAAGAGGTGAGCTTCATTAACTCTTTATAAATGTTTTCAACCCCGGCTTTCAAAATTAAATTTACAGATGCATACAAGGCATAAATCCCAAGCAAATTCAATGTTCCCTCTTCAAATCTTCTCGCACTCTTATCTAATGGCTGAAAATATTTCAAATAATTCTGATAATCCATAACTCCAGCATATCCTGCAGACGGAACTTTTAACTTCTCCATCGCCTCTTCTGAAACATACATAACCCCAATCCCCTCAGGACCAAGTAGCCATTTATGACCATCTAAAGACATCAAATCAATATTACATTTCTTCACATCAATCGGAATCGCCCCAACTCCCTGAATCCCATCAACAACAAAGAATATTTCTTTCTCCTTACATATTTCTCCTAATCTTTCGACATCATTTTTAAAACCTGTTGTAAACTCGACAAATGAGACTGATATTGCCTTTGTCCTGGAATTAATTAACCTCTCAAAATCCTCGATTAAAAAGCATCCATCTTTTTCAGGAACAAATTTAACTTCAACACCTTTTTCTTTGAGATTTGTCCAGGGATAAACATTGGCGGGAAACTCACAGTCAGGAATAATTACATTGTCTCCTGGTTTGAAATCAATTCCATTAGAAGCAAACAAAATCCCCTGCGTAGTATTTTTAACATAAGCTATTTCTTTATAGGAGCAATTAAACAATTGTCCAAATAGTTCTTTTGTGCCCTTAACCCTTTTCCACCATTTCTCATAATTCCCAACAAAATCTTCTTTGCAACCATTTAGAAAATCGCTGATGGCGTCAATAGTACATTTCGGTAATGGCGACACCGCTGCATGATTCATAAAATTACAACTATTTAATATAGGAAACTCTTCTTTTCGATTTCTTTTTAATTCCTGTATCACAATTTAGCAACCTTATTAAAAAGTAAATCTAAATAAAGAATAAATTTATATTATTATCAAGTTAATTTTAAGGGTTCTTCTCTATATTTTGTACGAAAAAACTTAAAAAATCCTTCTAATATAACATATTATCAAAAGAAATACTATTCCTATTATCGATAATGCACTTATAATCAATCCAACATAAAAAATTAGTGGGCGAAATATCAATTTTATCTCCTTAGCAGTATCGGTAACATAAATTCCCATTAAGGCGTAATTCACTCGCAATAATTTTTGCTTTATGCCATTCACATACACTTTCCAGCCCGGATAATAAATCTCGCTAAATACAACGAGTTGTGGCTGATTTACCGAAACTTCATAGATTTTCTCATTGGCTGAATATTTAACAACCTTTATTTCTTTTAAAATCCCCGCTTGAGCGGAGTTAGGTTTGTGTGTCTCTCCTTGAGAGGAACGCATATATGCGTTCCCTACATATTCTGTAGCGGTTTGATTCATCAAACTTACTTTTTTATCTTCTGAATAGTTATAAGGTTCAGGAACAATGGCACACTCATCACTATTGTATTTTTCACTTGTTAAAATCCCCAAAACTAATTCTTGTTTATCTTCAGGAACTACAGGTACACCTTTACGCAAATATGCCCATCCCGCTGATTTCGGATTTTCATATATATTCAGTCCAAACGAAAATGCCTTCACAACCTTAAAACCCAATGGCGACAAATCACTATAAGACAGTATATATTTCACATTTAATAATGATAAAAGTGAAGCGTTTCTTATCTCAGGCAGGAATAAAAAACCTCCTGGTGGTCTATCAGGACTAAATCCTGCTGTAACATTTATCATCTCAGCATAATATCTAATGGAAACAGGGTCATAACCACGAGCATCATATAACCCATACATTACTCCCCTATTAGGAAAAATCTCTAACTGATTCTGGTCATTTATCCAATAATTAACATCATCTAAATAAGTGAAACGTCCCTCATCTTTTACTGAATCAAGAAATTTCACCACTTCACTATATTTATAAGTATCATTTTTGAACACACTATTATTCCCCAAATTAATGAAACGACCTGCAAAAATACCAAGGTCAAAAATTATCGTCAAAATTACTAAAGACAAAATTATATTTTTTGATAACCACTTTTTTTGTGCAGAAAAAATGATAAGAGCAGAAAGGAAAAATAGTGCAACCGATTTCATAAGCCCTGAATATGCAGTTAATACTGGAGAAACCAGGTAGTCAGGCAATTTTAAATTCTTAATACTTTCATAAGACACCTGGAATATATCCCCAAAACCAAACATCATTATTATATCAGGATATTTTTCAAAAATGACAAACCCGACAAATAATGCGAGAAGAAAAAATATTATTAGTAATGTTAACTTAAGTGTTTTTTTTCTGGGCGTCTGTAAATAAGCATTAGCAAAATATTCCGTGGCTATACCGGTTAAAAGCGCTATTCCAATTGTATAAAGGAATATAATTCTCACAGGGTCACGAAAAATGTTGAATCCAGGTATAATGATATAAAACAATCTGAATAATGGCGAATTACCACCAAAGGCAAGCATAAGAGAAAGAAAAATTATGATACACCAGGTGAAAATTGAGAATTGATTGAGTGTGATTTTCTCACTTCTCTTAAAAAACAATTTTAATTTACCATCAATTATCTGAAAGACAAAATAAAAAAATATATAAACTATTGGCAAAATCCCCAGATAGTTATTTAACTCCCAAAAAGATAAATTCATTCCCCAATACAGACTCTCATCCCAGGGATAATAAAAAAAGAACGGAACTATATAAGTCAGCAATCCTTTAATATTGAGTGAACCATCAATCACATATTCCCATCTTGCCCCTCCAGCTCTATCAAATGAATATTTAATGAGTTGATGTGTTGGAAGAATCTGAATGGCAGATATAAGAAATGATAAAATTATTGCAACTATCGGTGCCACCAAAACTATGGTTTTCTTAATGTTTGTAGTCCCTGCTTTAGCAGGTATAATTTCCCTCCATAGTATCCATTTGATCAAAACAAAAATCACCACACAAAAAATCGTATAAAACGCTATTTGAGGAGAACCGGCAAGAATTTGCATTGCAAGGGCAATTGCAAGCCATCCAATATATTTAAAGTTCATGGTTATAACACGAGATTCATCTCGTTGCTTTTGCGACATAAATGTCGCGTTACTACCTGTTTTAAACCATCGATTTAATAGCAAAAAAACAATTGGTGCCCAGACACCTGTGAAAATAAACAAAACCACGCCGGTATATATTCTTATTGAGAAAAAACCTGACAATATAAATATAATTGCCGAGATTAATGCATAAATTCGCTCTCGCACAAATTCACGTGCATAATAAAACATCCCTATCCCACCAATTATTAGATGCAAAATTATGAGAAGTGTGAAACACATTGGAATAGGCAAAAGAAGAAATAACCAATTGAATGGATAAAACACACCTATCTGAATATCAGCATAAAATGGTTTACCACTAAAAGTATAAGGATTCCAGAAAGGAAATTGACCCGATTTTATCTGCTCAACAAAGATATGCTTATACGGTATATAATTATTAATCAAATCCCCACCGATAAGAACTTCACCAAATAAAAAAAATCTGTGAAATAAAGCAAAGATGAGAATAATAATAATCAAAAGACACATTAAATCTCTTAAGATAGTTTCTTTTAGAGAATTGTTCATAAAATTTACCATTATAATTAGGCTACAAATTACAAAAATGTTACAGTCTAAAATCTTTTGCAATAAAAAAGATAAAGGCGCATTTCGTGACCTCTAAAATACTAACTATTATAGCCACGAAATCACACAAAATTACTTTGTAGGGAACAGTCGCGACTGTTCCCCACAACAATTCCCCTCTTGAGAGGGGTTAGGGGTGTGTAAATCAAATATTTCAGAAACCTCCATTTATCATTTGATTTTTCATAAGTCTTGATAGCATATTACAAATAATTAAATTTTATCATAAAAAACTGTAGCGGTCGGATTCCTCCGACTTTATATATTTCGTGCGATGAATTGCACCGCTACAACAAACAAAGTATATGCTTCTGTCAGATAATAAGTATAATGTAGACATAGCTACTCGCAAGGGTGTTGGAGATAAAAGGAAAAAGCACCTTAATCGCATCGGGATTCAGACGGTTTCCGACCTGCTATTTTATTTTCCGAGAATATATATCAATCGTGGCGACATTATTAAGATTAGTTCGGCTCAGCCTGATGAAGAAGGAATGTTCTTCGGCGAAGTCCGAATGGTGAATTTTCATCTCTTAAAGGGCAAGAAAGGAATTAGGAACATATTTAGTGCCATATTAGAGGATGATACAGGTTCTCTAATTATCTCCTGGTTCAATTCCCCATTTCTCAAACAAACCATTTTTAAAGGAACAAAGCTCATCGTTTTCGGTAATGTAATATCTTATAGAAACCATCTGCAGATAACAAGCCCTGAATTTTATAAAATAGTAAGTAGTGATGATGAAATTCACAATATTAAAAAGGGCATCATTCCGATTTATCCAGAGAGTGAAAATATTAATTCAAGATTTATACTTTCAATCGTTGAACCAATTATTTCAAACAACAATTTCTTGCTCGAAGAAACTCTTCCCGATAAAATCCTGACCCAACACAAATTCCCGGATAGAACCAATGCCATAAAAACATTACATCTCCCCGAAAAAGTTAGCTCTGTAACAAAGGCAAAAGAACGTTTCATATTCGAAGAATTTTTTTATGAACAGTTATATCTCAACAAAATCCGAGCTGAAATCAAAAAGATACTAAAGAAAAGACCCTATTTACCAAAGGCAAATCTGGCAAGGGATTTATATAAGAGTCTTCCTTTCGAATTAACTAATGCGCAAAAAAGAGTCCTATCTGAAATTGTCTCTGATTTAAAATCTCCGAATCCGATGAATAGACTTCTTCAGGGAGATGTCGGCTCAGGCAAAACCGTTGTTGCTTTATTATCCGCAGTGTATGCCATCGAATCAGGCTATCAGGTTGCCTTTATGGTGCCAACTGAAATTTTGGCTTATCAACATTACACAAATATAATGGAGATTTTACAAAATATAGTAGGGACAGAACAGTGTTCTGTCCCTACAAAAATCCCCCTCTTGAGAGGGGTTAGGGGCATGTATTCCCTTGGAGTAAAACCAGCAATTGAATATTTGATTGGCTCAACACCTATTGCAAAAAAGAAATTGATTTATGCAGGATTAGAAAATGGTGAATTATCTTTTGTAATCGGCACACACGCTCTCTTTCAAGAAAAAGTTAATTTCAAAAATTTAGGATTAGCCATCGTTGATGAACAACATAGATTTGGTGTGATGCAGAGAGCAAGGCTTGAAAGCAAGGGTCTGAATCCTGACGTTCTATTTATGACAGCCACGCCAATTCCTCGAAGTCTCGCTATGACCATTTACGGCGATATGGACGTATCAATTATAGATGAGCTTCCTAAAGGTAGAGGGAAAATGGTTACGAGATTAGTCGGAGAAGAAAAAAGAGATGATGTCTATAAATTTGTCTTGAGTGAGATTCAACAAGGTGTTCAAGCATATATCGTATGCCCACTTGTTGAACAATCTGAAACGCTTGATTTAAAATCCGCAATTGAATTTTATGAGAAATTAAAAGAAACTTACTTTAAAAATATTCATGTTGGCTTAATGCATGGCAGATTAAAATCAGAAGAGAAAGAAGATATGATGAAACGATTTAAAGCGGGGGAAATTGATGCATTAGTCTCTACAACCGTTATAGAAGTAGGCGTTGACGTTCCGAATGCAACGATAATGGTGGTTGAACACAGCAACAGATTTGGTTTGTCGCAATTGCATCAATTAAGAGGAAGAATAAGTCGAGGACAAAGACGCGGCGTATTTGTAATGATGTCCGATAAAAAATTATCCCCTGATACTTACAAAAGATTAAAAGTATTAGTTGAGACTACAGATGGTTTTAAGATTGCGGAAGAAGATTTAAAATTCCGTGGACCCGGAGAAATATTCGGATTAGCACAATCAGGTTTCCCTGCATATCATTTGGCAGACGTGATAGAAAATTTTAATATTCTGCAATCGGCACGAAACGAAGCTCAAAAAATCTTGCCCACGACATTTTTAATCGTGGGTTTGGAGTGCGGTAGCTTGCTACCGCATTCTGATTCAAATCATATCGAACCTAAAGATAATCTTCTCATAAAAAAATATCTCATAATCTTCGCTGAAAACTGCAAAACACCCATCCCATTAAAGTAATAAATAGTAAATGTAATAAAAAATATTCAACCACGGATGAACATAGATAAACACGGTTTTGTAGGGAACGCATATATGCGTTCCTTATTCATTCTAATTTGTTGTAGCGGTGCGATTTATCGCACATAATATTAATGTCGCATAAATGCGACCGCTACAAAATATCGATGATGGTTCAGGATGAATATCCTGAACTATCAACGTAACCCACGATTTTAATCGTGGGTAAAAAATTTATGAACGTTCCCCCTCACCCTTCCCTCTCCCCTTTGGGGAGAGGATTAAGGTGAGGGGTTAGAGCTTTGCAAACAAGCCCACAATTGAAATTGTGGGCTACTAAGAACGAATTATGATGGTTCAGGATATGTATCCTGAACTATCAAAAATCAACCCTAAAAACTTATTGACTTAAACAAGATAATCCATTTAAAAAGTCCTATTAAATTTTATCATATTTTTACCAAAAATTTGTGAGGGTCTAATGAAGGGTTTTGAATACAGAAATAATTCTCTTTATTGTGAAGATGTGCCATTAACAGAAATTGCTCAAGAATTTGGCACACCAACTTATATTTACAGTTATCATACCTTGATTAATAGCTTCAACGTGATTGATTCAGCATTTTCTGACATTGAGCATTTAATATGCTACTCTATTAAAAGCAACTCGAATCTAACAATAATCAACGCACTTGCTAAAGAAGGTGCAGGAGCCGATGTCGTCTCGATTGGTGAATTAGTTCGTTCGCTCAAGTCAGGTATTTCAGCGGAAAAAATTATTTTTGCAGGTGTTGGAAAAGCAGAATATGAAATTGAATACGCACTGAATAAGGATATTTTATTATTTAACGTTGAATCGTTACCCGAAGCTTATCTCATTAACGAGGTCGCAAAAAGGCTTGGAAAAAAGGCAAGAATCGCCTTGAGAGTCAATCCTGACGTCGAAGCCTTAACCCATGAGTATATTACAACGGGAAAAAAAGAAAATAAGTTTGGTATCGATATTGATAAATCGTTAGACGTCATAAAGGAAATCACACGTTTAAAGAACCTTTATTTTTGTGGACTACATTTTCACATCGGCTCTCAGATTCTAACTCACGAACCTTATATAAATGCAATGAACAAGTTAAAAGAATTGAAATCCACGCTTGATAAAGAAGGATTTGAAATTACGTTAATCAATATGGGCGGGGGATTCGGAATTAAATATAAAGAAGATGAAGAACCACTCGATATAAAAATACTGGCTCAGAATATTGTTCCGATTGTTAAGGAAATGGGATGCACACTATTAATGGAACCGGGCAGATTCATATCAGGTCCCGCAGGAATATTATTAACGAAGTTACTCTATTTTAAAATTGGCACAACGAAGAATTTTGCCATTGTAGATGGTGGAATGTCCGAGCTTATTAGACCGAGTCTTTATTCTGCTTATCACGAGATTAAAAGCGTGACCATTAATCCCGCTGCTCACAAAGTATTAGCAGAGTTCGTTGGACCAATTTGCGAATCTGGAGATTTTCTCGGAAAAGACAGAACAATAAATATGCCTAATCAAGGCGATTTATTCGCTGTGATGAATGGTGGGGCTTATGGTTTCGCAATGTGTTCAAATTACAACTCCAGACCCAAAGTGGCAGAAGTTCTCGTTAAGGACGATAAGTGTTATTTAGTCAAAGAAAGAGAATCTCTTGAGGATTTAATGAAGGGTGAAATAATTCCCGAATTTTAGGGACAATGGGTTTGAATTAAAAAGCATTCAAATCTAAACCACAACGACACGACGAACACTATTAAATTTACAATTATAAACTGACAACCGACAACCGAATAATTATAATTGTTCGGTTTTAAATTGTCAGTTTTACATTTTAAATTTTTTTCTTCGTGATCTTCGTGGTTAATTCCACTCAATGTAGAGACGCAATGCCTTGCGTCTCAACTAATATTTACGGAGCATAAGCTTTTCTATCAGGAATCTTAGACTTATCAAATGCTTTATAATCTTTTATATTTCCCACACGAGCAAGATGCACACTGTCTCTAAGCACTTTTCCTCCCGTGTCAGAAAAGAACTCTGTTCCAAAACCAACACCATGCGAACCTGATGAAAAATATTTCATACCCGCAATTTCCCCATCAGGATTACGTTCCCACTCAATAAAAATTATTGAATGACCCGAATTATTATTCCTGCTTATATCACAAAAGTCCCCAGCCTTCGCCTCTTCCCAATTATCAATTCTTTTTCCCAATCCATAATATTCAATCGCTTTCTGTGGATTATCGCCTTCTCCCACAACAAACCATATCAACATAAAGTTAAACAGGTCATCAAAGGTCATTCCATTAAAATCATTGATGTCAACACCCTTATCTTTATTTCTCATTTGCATCGCCCTAAAAAATACCTCAAAAGTTAATCCGCAACAATTACTGCATCGCGTTCCGTTCGGATGAGCTTTCGCTACGATTTGCTCTTTATACGATAGATTTTGAGTTACTCCATTATATATATCATATTCCGGTGGATTAGTTTGCCATCTATAAGGATAAGAACCATCTATTGGATATGAATCTATTATTTTAAGAACATAAGGATTCAGTGACTTTTCTTTATCATCAAGAACGGGTGTGGCACGAGAAAGCCATTTATCAACAGGAGATAATTTCTCCTCCTCAAGTTTAGAAGGTTTCATCCCAACCATCTTCTGTAACTTGCTGCATCCTGATAAAAATAATATGAACATTAAAATTATCGAAATGTAGAAAATAATTCTTTTCATATAAAGCAATCCTCCTATTCAATAACAAAAAGTTGGTAGGGGACGCATATATGCGTCCCCTACAATTTTTTCTTTACGGTGCGTATGCTTTTCTATCTGGAATCTTTGTCCTGTCAAACTTCTGATAATTCTCAATACTCCCCACACGAGCAAGCCTGACCCAATTTCTCAGAACTTTTCCTCCTGTATCTGAAAAGTATTCTCTGCCATAACCAACTCCAGATGAATTTGATGAGAAATATTTCATCCCGATTATTTTCTTGTTCTTATCCCGAATCCAATTAATAAAAATTATGGAATGACCCGTGCTATTATTCCTACTTATATCACAAAAATCACCCGCCTTAGCCTCTTCCCAATTTGTTATTTTTTTCCCTAATCCATAATATTCAATCCCTTTCTGAGGACTATCCATCTCCCCTTCGATATACCACAATTGCAATAGATTAAAGAGGTCATGAAAAGACATTCCATTGAAATCATCAGGGTCAAGACCCTTTTGTATATTCCTGAATTGCATCGCCCTATACAGTATTTCAAAGGTCAGACCACAACAATAACTGCATCTTGTCCCATTGGGATGAGTTTTTGCTACCACTCGACCTTTATACCACAAATTCTGACTCACACCATTATACAAATCATATTCCAGAGGTTTACAGCGATATGGATAAGAACCATCTATCGGATATGAATCTATTATTTTAAGAACATAAGGATTCAGCGACTTTTCTTTATCATCAAGAACAGGTGTGGCTCGCGCAATCCATTTATCAACCGGAGAAAAGTTCCGTCCATCCACAGGATACGGCTTTCTCTCACATTTTATTTGAAAAAGACTGCATCCTGATACAAAAACTATTATGAATGAGAAAATTAAAACATAGAAAACGGTTTTTTTCATAAAAAATTTTTCCCTCCATTTTATTCGTGTGGATTCGTGAAATTCGCGGTTTCTCTTATATCTTTCTTCTTCCTTCAAATGCCTTTGATATAGTCAACTGGTCGATATATTCCAAATCACTTCCCATCGGAATACCCATCCCAAGACGAGTTACAGTCATTTTAAATGGTTGTAAAATTTCTGAGAGATAAGTCGCAGTTGCTTCCCCTTCAACACTCGGATTTGTAGCGACAATTACTTCATTGAAATTCACTTTCTTTACACGCTCCAGCAATTCCTTAATCCGAAGATTATCTGGTGTGATTCCTTTAAGAGGTGATAAAGTCCCTTCCAAAATATGATACAATCCTTTGTAGCAATGCATCTTCTCAATTATCATCAAATCTTTGGGTTCTTCAACAATACAAAGGATCGTCTTATCACGAGTTCCATCGGTGCAAATTCTACAAGGGTCAACATCAGTAATGTTAAAGCAGATCGAACAGGAAATGATTTTTTCTTTTAATTCAATAATTGCTCTGGCTAATGAAATGGCTTCTTCTTTGGAAGATTTAAGGATGTGAAAAGCCAATCTCTGAGCGCTCTTCTTACCAATCGTAGGCAGTTTGCTTAATTCATTAATTAATTTTTCCATCGGTAAGATATACTCAGGCATAATTGTCCATATTTAGAAGAATATTTAAACTGACAAGAATAAAAATTATTGTTCCATTTTATGTGGAGTGCGGTAGCTTGCTACCGCTTTGGAAAGCGAGACCTTGGTCTCGCCCATTTGTAGGGGACAAGTATGCCTATCCACTACGGCGGAAGCAAGCTTCCACAAAACAAAGCGAAAGCAAGCTTTCGCACTCCAAAAGAGAGAAAAATCCACACTCTTATAGAATCATTTGGAACAATAATTTATGAAAACTTATTATATAATTAAAGGCATCCCCTTTTCAGCACGCACTTCTAAACATTCCTTAATTGCATCCTGAATGTTCAGCATAGCCTCTTCTTCTGTTTTTCCTTGACTGATACACCCGGGAATGGAGGGGCATTCAACGATATACATTTCATCTTCATCTTGAAACATAGTAATAATAAATTTCATTTTATCTTTCACCCATTAAACAAATCTCATCAAATATGTCTTTTATAAAACGTACAAATTAAGTCACTACATTCTTAATTTCTTTCAAAACAACTTTGGCATACCAGGGAATTTCCCCATATCTAAACCGCCCGTAAGCTGGCTTAAATCATCTTGATTCATTTCACGAATCTTATCAAGGGCATTATTTGCCGCCGCAACTACAAGGTCCTGCAACATCTCCACATCATTAGAATCCATCGCTTCTTTCTCTATTTTAACTGATACAATTTGTTGATGACCATTAGCTACAACCTTTACCATACCTCCACCAGCACTGCCTTCAGCAGTTCTTTTTTCCATATCTTCCTGCATCCTTGCCATCTTTTCCGCTAATTCTTTTTGGAGTTTCATCAGTTGTTTTTGATTGAACATAATCTCATACCCCCGTTCTATACTTCTGATTTAATCGTTAAATAATATACATATGAACAAACTATTTACATCTTTTATAAATTTCAAATCTGTTAATGATTATTTACAAATTTACCATCAGGAAACAACTCAATTGCCTTTTTAATTATAGGATTTGAATTAATCATATCCTGTTTTGATAATTTCTTTTTTTTTACTTCTGTTTCGACATTAAATATATTTTCTTCATTAGTTTCCTTCCCACCATCAATAAATTCAAACATTATTTTACAATTGTGATTACAAATTTTCGATAGTTCTCCCTCAAGAAAATTCCTTGTCTCTTTCTTTTCCAGCTTTTTCTTCGTAAACGTGTATAATTTCGGAACACCAATGTAAAGTGTGTTATTCTCATACTTAAGCACCTTGAGTTTTTCGAGCTGAGAATTAATCATAGTGTGTTTCTCTTTTGTTAGATGAATGAGCTTATCAAAAAGGACCTCCGCTTCTGATTTCCCAGCACTCGTCTCAGGAATATCAATCTGAGCGCTTGAAGAATGATTATATTCCTCATTAGCCTCCATTACCTCATCAGTCTCAACCGCTCCTTCAATCTCATCTGAAGAATGTTCGGTCGTATTTACATTTGTTTTAGGACTAAAATATTTTGATTCAAAAGATTTTTCCTTTTTAACCTCTTGGGTAGTCTGCGTTTGAACAGAATCTTTCGAAACTGATTTCTTAAATAGAGGTAATGAAGGTTCTTCTTCACGCTCCGAAGATAAAGGAAATGCTTTTTTCGAGGAGGAACCAGCAGCGTCAACTCTTGCAAGGAGGTCATCAATCTTAATAAACGGATCAAATGTGGTAAGCTTAATCAGGGCTAATTCAAGCACAAATCTGGACTGCGCCGACGCCTTTAATTTCCCTTCCGTATCCAAAAATATATTAGAAATCCTTATCAGTTCAGGATAAGAAAATTTTTTCACAAGCTCCTTCATTTTAATTATATCTTGTTCAGGTCGAACGATAAGATTTCGTTCACCTCCACTTGCAACCTTAACAAGAATTAAATCCCTCACATATTGGATAAGAGATTTTAAAAAGACCTCCAAATTTTTTCCTCTTTTGTATAGCTCATCAATTAATAATAATAAATCATTGGTATTTCGTGATGCTATTTTTTCAAATGTATCAAAAAAAATTTTTGAATCCGTAAGACCTAATAAGGCACTAACATTTTCGAGAGTAATTTTCCCCATCCCAAACGATACAGCCTGGTCAAGAAGAACTTCGGCATCCCGCATACTCCCATCCGAATTATCCGCAATCGCTGAAAGGATTAGATTTTTTTCAGACGAATCAACTGAAATCTCTTTTTCTTCCTCGATAATCCGCTCAAGCCTTTTAATAATATCCTGTTGAGAGATACGTTTAAAATCAAACACGTTACATCTTGAGACAATTGTCTCAGGAATTTTCTCCGGGTCAGTTGTCGCGAAAATAAAAATGACTCGTTTGGGTGGTTCTTCAAGTGTCTTCAGAAGCGCATTAAACGCGCCAGTAGAGAGCATATGAACTTCATCAATAATATAAATTTTGTATCGACAAGAGGTGGGAGAATAATTCACATTTTCTCTCAATTCACGAATATTATCAACACCCGTGTTGGAGGCTCCATCAATTTCGAGAACGTCCATCTCTATCCCGTTGGTTATACCAATACAATGAGGACAGTGATTGCAAGGAGTCGGCGTGGGACCCGAATCGCAATTGACTGCTTTAGCAAATATCCGCGCCATACTGGTTTTCCCAACACCTTTTGGACCTTTGAAAAGAAAAGCGTGTGCGATTCTTCCCTTCTCTATCGAATTCTTGAGAGTCTTAGATATATGCTCCTGCCCCACAACGTCCTCAAATGTCTGCGGTCTCCATTTTCTTGCATAAACGACATACTCATCAGTTTTTTTATTCACAATTGTTTTTCCTGTTTATTTTAATTCTTTTTATATTATCTATCTCCATAACCCACAATTTTAATCGTGGGTAAGAGAAATAACGTTGATGACTATTCTAAAGTAATTCCGTTTTTCTCAAGCAGAGTTCCTTTAAGAGCCTCAAGCTTTATTTGCGAAATGTTATAATCCACAATAGCTCTGACTTTTCCAATTCTTGCCGTCTCAAGGTCTCTCTGATAATTCAAGACATCCTGACTTGTCGAAAGACCAACGTCATACCTCTTTTGTTCAGCATCAAGTTTTCTTTCTTGAGAGATGACATCTTTCTCTCCCGCATAAATCTGCTTCAAATTGCTCTCGATTTGCCTTGAATAAATCCTTGTCTGTAAAATCAACTCACTTTTAATATTCTCAATAATCGTTTCTGATTTTTCACGGTCCAGAAGAGCCTGTTTATATCTATATCTCGCAGCCCTATTCTGAATTGGATAACTAAAAGTGAGACCCACTGCCCAATTATCATAATCATTTCTATACATATCATCAAACGCTTCAGAATTACTTTCACTAAGTCCCATTACGCCCACGCTTCCAAATAAATCCAGTTGTGGAAGCCTCTGATTTTTCGCTACATGTTCCTGAATCTTCTTATTGAGAAAATTTGTCTGGACTTGAATGAGAGTGGGATTTTTTTCAAGAACAGCGCTGATGCATCCTTCCAGGTCAATGGTAATCGGAGCAGTTATTGGTAAATCAATCGGGTATAATTCAAAATCCCAAACACCTTTATTCTGAGATAAATTTGTGCTCTTCTTGATTTTATCCTCCGCATCTTTAATCGAAGCCCTTGCTTCAATCAATCCCATCTCTCTGGCGGCAACATCTGCCTCTGCCTGTATTTCATAAGTAGGAGGCAATACACCCTGCTTAACTTTCGCTCTATTCACACGTAGTAAACTTTTCGCCTGTTCCAATGATACTTCTTTCAATTTTAAATTTTCCCTCGCAAAATACAATTCCCAGTAGAGCGACGTTATATCTGCAATCTGATTAATAACTCTTTCTCTAAATACTTCCTTCGAAATTTTACTATTGTTTTTTGCGATATTAATTTGAGCATTCGTTACAAAAGGACCAAAATTCTTCAGTAACGGTTGATTGATTGAAAGTGTCGTCCCCATATCATAATAAGGAACGAGTTCAGGGTCTATCTGACTCGAATTACTTTTTATCCTCTCGTCATAATAGTTTAATGTGATAACCGCTCCTGTTGGAATTCTCTGGATGATTGAGGAGTCAAGCGATGTTGTGTTGATTTTTGAAACATTACTACCAGATATTCCAAACCCGGGAATTTCATAAATTGCAGAGGGTGTTTTGTTTTCCTCATCGGCTTTCATAATCGTCGCTTGAAAGAGAGCATCATAAGTGAAACCTTTCTGAACATTGATCTCAGCATCTGAAATCTTTTCGTTATATTTTTCGATCTTTATATCGAGGTTATTAGCTAATGTAAGGACGATAGTGTCCTTCAAGCCAATAGCTAACCGATATTTTTCAGCATTTTCTTTATTTAAATCAATGGAACTGATTTCACCTAATGGCACGTCCTTTTTCTGTGATACAACTGGTTTTGTTTCAGTTGTTGCAGCTTTTTCAGGTTGAGGAGTTTCTTTAGGAGCTACTTGCTCAGTTTTAGTTGTCTCTTTTGTTTGTTCTTGAGCAATACCAACATTAGTGGAGATAATACTCAGTGAAAAAATAATTATAATTAAAATGTATCTTCTCATATTAACCTCACTCATACAGAACTTTTGTCTTTATAAATTGTCGATGTAACGCGAGATTTATCTCGCCTATCCGTGGTGCGAACTTTAGTTCGCAGGATTTTATTGCGACATAAATGTCGCACCACAAATGTCGCATTACAAACTTTTTCTGCGGTTTATTTTCTAATATGCCCTTGCAAAATAAACCATCTCTTTCGCATCAGCACAACAATAAATACACTTCTCCCCTTGAATTTCCTTTTTTTCAAGAGGAATAAGTCTTATCGTCGCCTTCGTTTCCTCTTTTATTTTCAATTCACAATCATTATTTCCACACCAACCTGTATAAATAAAACCGCGTTTATTTTCAATAATATCTTTAAAGTCATCATAACTATTTGTTGAATGTGTATTCTCTTCCCTGAACTTCAATGCTTTTTTCAGAAGATTTTCCTGAATGTCATTAAGCAATAGATTAAGTTTGTTTTTCAGTTCACTTTCCCGAACAAACGATTTCTCTTTTGTATCTCGTCTGACTACAACAACTTGGTTTTTCACTATATCTTTCGGACCGACTTCAATCCTTATCGGAACTCCTTTCATCTCCCACTCATTAAATTTCCAACCCGGTGTATAATCTCTCGTATCTATTTCAATTCTAAAATCATCACGTAGTTTGTTACCAATCTGATTTACCTTATTTGTTACAACATCTTTCGTTTCACCAAAGATAATGGGTATAATGACGACCTGAACAGGGGCTATTCTGGGTGGAAATACCAATCCAAACTGGTCACCGTGAATCATAACCAAAACTCCAACAAGCCTTGTCGAGACTCCCCAAGATGTCTGCCAGGCAAATTTCTCTGTCTGGTCTTCATCAAGAAATTTTATATTAAAAACTTTTGAGAAATGTTGACCTAAATTATGCGACGTTCCGGCTTGAATTGCCTTCCCATCTGTAGCTAATGCTTCAATGGCATAAGTATCCTTCGCACCAGCAAATTTTTCATTATCTGTCTTTCTCCCTACTAATACAGGAATGGCAAGCTCTGTCTCAGCAAATTCCTTGTAAACATTAAGCATCTTCAAAGTCTCTTCAATCGCTTCTTCTTCAGTTCTATGAACCGTATGCCCTTCCTGCCAGAGAAATTCAGACGTTCTCAAAAATAATCGCGTCACCTTTTCCCATCTAACAACATTTGCCCATTGATTAATTAGTATCGGTAAATCACGATAGGAACGAACCCATTTCGCATACGCACTGCAAATAATAGCTTCAGATGTGGGTCTGATAGCCAATCTCTCCTCCAATTCATCATTCCCACCGTGAGTAACCCACGCTACTTCAGGGGCAAAACCTTCAACATGTTCTGCTTCTTTTTTAAGTAAACTCTCTGGCACAAAAAGAGGGAAATAAGCATTTTTATGCCCCGTCGCCTTTATTCTTTTATCCAGAGCCTCCTTTATATTCTCCCATAAAGCATAACCATAGGGTTTAATAATCATACAACCCTTTATCATCGAATAGTCAGCCATATCACTTTTTCGGATAACGTCAACATACCATTGTGAAAAGTCCTCTTCTTTCGAGGCAATCTCTTTCACAAATTCTCTTTCATTTTCCTGAAACAAATAAAGAACCTCCTTAAAATCTGTAATAATATTACGCTACTCAATATAAAATTAATCCATATAAGATATGAGAAAAGGATTAATAATCAATAGAAAATTTTATTTAATATTTATTTCCCTATGCAAAACCTGCTAAATATTCTATCAAGAATATCATCTGATATTGATTCACCCACTATTTCCTGAAGTGATTGAAGTGCTTCCTTCAGATTAACAAGATAGAATTCGCTCGGTAATCCTTTTTTAATATCAACTATAGCATTCTCTGTAGCTTTGAGACTATTTTGTAAACAACTTATATGCCTTGCATTAGTTACCAAAACACTTTCCACTTCTGGACCACTACCTTTAAATACAGTTTCTTTTATCTTATGTTCAAGCTTATCAAATCCCTCATTTTTCACTGCTGATGTCTTAACGGTTTGAGCACACTTAAAAGTATTCTTAACAAATTTTTCATCAATTATGCCTTTTAAATCGCATTTATTAATCACAAGAATTGTTTCTTTACTTTTGATAATTCCTCTTATTTCTAAATCCTCATCTTCAATACCTGTCGTATTATCCAGGACAAGCAGATTTATATCAGCTAATTCAATCATCCTTTTTGTTCTCTCAATTCCAATTCGCTCAATCTCATCCGATTCATTCCTTAGACCTGCTGTGTCAATAAGTATGATAGGAATACCAGCGATTTCGATTGTCCCCTCAATGGTATCTCTGGTGGTTCCAGGATGAGAAGTAACAATTGCCCTTTCATATTTAAGAAGTGCATTAAATATACTTGATTTCCCCACATTGGGTTTTCCTATAATGGCAATTTTTATCCCTTCCTGATAAATTCTCCCTTTTTGTCCATTCTGTATAAGAGATTCAATTCTACTTTTAAGTTTTTCTAATTTTTCAAGTATTGTCTCTACGCCTAATATTTCAATGTCATCTTCTTCAGGAAAATCAAGCTCAGCCTCTAATTCGGCGATGAGGTCAAGATATTGTCCTTTGATTTGATTTATCTCGTTTGAGAATCTTCCTTCAATTTGACTGAGCGCAATTTTTTCAGCAATACTGGTCTGGGCTACTATCAAATCACAGACAGCTTCTGCCTGAGCTAAATCAATTCTACCATTCAGAAACGCACGTTTTGTGAATTCACCTGGTTGGGCAACCCGCGCACCCATTTTTAATACAAGCTGGATAATCTCATCGACTATAATCGGACTACCGTGACAATTAATCTCCACCACATCCTCACCTGTATAACTATTGGGCGAATACATAAGCGCAACCATAACTTCATCAACGAGAGCATTCTTTTCAGGATTAACAATACTTCCATAATAAAGTTTATGACTTTCTGGATGTTCAGGCAAATGTGGAGTAAATATTTTTCTGATGATATTAAAGGCATTGTCTCCACTAATTCTGATTATAGCGATGCCACCAATTCCGGGTGGTGTCGCTCTTGCTACAATAGTATCTGATTTGACCATATTGAACCTTAATCTTATTGTTACGTAATAATAATTGAATATCGGAATCTTCGATGTAAAGCAAAAAGATGAGCAGACATAGAACACTACCCTATCACAACACAATCAGCGAACTCTTCTTAAACAGAGACCTCTGAAAAACTAACAATCAAGACTGTGTCTTCCCACGAAAGTGGGAATCCAGTAGGGACAGAACAGTGTTCTGTCCTTACAAAATTTGATAGGATTCTGGATTCCCGTTTACACAGGCATTATATGTTAGCCAGTTTTTCAGAGATTTCAAATAGAGATCTCTGAAATACTTCAGTTGTAGCGGTCGGATTTATCCGACGTGTGTATTTCGTGCGATAAATTGCACCGCTACATTTGGTTTTGGTTAGTTCTTCAGGAATCTCAAATAGAGATAGGAGATCATTATTTACCTCTGAATTATATCTTAGAGATTCGTAAAATAGCTGGCTAATAGTAGCCATCCATTGGTTAATATTATGCAACAAAATTAGTTATTAGAAATTATAAATAATTATGCGATTTCATAACGGCTTTATTTCCAACGAATCACAATTCCATAAATATTTTGTAATATTTTGGCACAGATGATGCTTTATTATATATCCACAGTATTTAATGAAGTGAAAAGAAATGAATGAAGGTAAATTGAATTCTAAAGACATAAAAGAAGAAAAAGCCAATAAAAATATGTCGACTAACATAAATGAAAATAACGGGAAATATAGAAAAACGGTTATTACGCCGAACTTGAGATTTTATGATTTGATACTCAAACATTATTTAAAAAATAGAAAACCAAAAATTATTAAGTCACCTTATAAATAAAGTCAACCCTTCCCCCTTACCTTGTTCTAAGAGCCCCTCAGAAATGAGGGGCTTTTTTTATATTAATAATAAACGTAAAGCAAACAAAACATAAATAAAAAAGACAGATGCATTAACCATCGGTCTTCTATCTTCGATATTAACCGAATGTGAATATGATGTTTAATCAGTACTTTATCATTTAGGGTGCGTCGCTCTACCTTATTCGATGCGATGAATAAAAGGGATTATAGGATATTTGAAGGATTGTTCTATCAGTTGCTGAAGCATTGTATAATTATAAATAATACAAAAAATTATTTTGTTACATTTTGCCTTTAAAATATAGATAAGGGTTATAGAAAGGAATTAGCAATTCGTAAGTATTATGAGAGTATTTGCCTTATACAGACAAAAGTCTATAAAATGATGCGTTTTAAAGGTGAGAATAATGATCCAATGTTTTCGAATTAGATATTTTTCAGATATAACAGTTTAGAAACTTTGGTCTTGGAGGGTTAAAATTCCTGATGAATCTAAGGAGTCCACTTTATTTTAAATTACCCCTGCTCTTTCTAACAATGTTTTTATTTTATGAGTTTTATATTTGGGTTTTAGCCCCCACACAACATCAATTACTATGTTTTTTGATACATCAAAATTATCCATAACATAAAATGCTGTGGCAACGATAGATAAGTCCTTGGCATTAAAACCACCAAACTTATTAACGATTTCATCAATAGATTTCTTGTCTTCCTCTCCCAAGAGTGATTCAAATTCATCAATTTTTTTAGTTGGCTTAATAAAAAAACCTTTTTCATCCTTCCAATTAATATCTACAAGACCTAAATTCTTTGCAAAATCAAGTTCAGCTGAAACCTTTGATGAATATGGACCATAATGGTACAAAGAATAAGCGAAATCTGTAGTCCCCCTACGGGTTAGTAAATACATTAATTTTTGAACAATAGTTTTGCCCATTTGATTATCGGAATACATGTCATTAAATTTTTTTACCAAATAGCCTATTAAAGCAGGATTTTTGAATAGGATTTCAAACGTTTTACTTTTTAAATTCATTTTATAATCCTTTCTGCTTTTTCTTTATCGGTGGGCTTAACATAAATTCTTATTTGTTTTATTGAACCCATATTTCTAACTATTGAGGAATAAATCGAGAGAGGTTGAGCTTGCCTTGTTTTTTTATTAATAACTAATATTTCCTTATTACTCTCTTCATTTAAATTAAGCTTATACCATAAACTTTCTGCTGTATCTTCATAATAGTCAATAGATTGTTTTTTTAATTTATTTTTTTTATCCTCTAATTCTTGTATATCTTTTTTATCAGGAGTTTCGGGGGTTTCATGTATTGCTCTACTATGTTGTCTGTTTAAAATTGACTTGCAATGAAAATCTTCCTTATTTTCTCTTAATGTATTCCAAATAATAAAATCATCTAAACTGAGAAACTTGTCAATATTTTTTAAGTCGGGAAATTTACCATTGGTAAGGACTGTTTTTAAAGCCTCTTTTAAGTGATAATCGTAAGCCCTTCTTGTTTTATGAAAATAAACTTGAGTGAACATTTGATACCGAGCAATAACAATAGATTCAGCCACATGCCAACCACCTTCATCTACACTCATTACTACATCACCTGCTTCAGGGTCCTTCCCAAGCGTAAGAGTATTTAATAATCGTAAATAATCATAAACCCCATATTTAACTCCAATATGATGAGAATCTCTTAAAAGATAGTCACCTCTATCGGCATCTAACTGACTTGAAATTATTACTTTCCAAAAAAGTCTTTTTCCTAATATGGCAGCATTACCTTCAATTAATCCTGCCACTTCATCTGCTTTTATGTTATAAATTGGATGGTCTTCAATTACTTTTTTAAAATAATTTCTTATAATAGCAACCGTATAATCCTCATGTCTGAAAGGCTTATTTGTTTTTTCATTAATCGGCATTATCTCTTCAGAAGCGTGAGAAAATGGGGTATGCCCAACATCATGCAACAAAGCAGCTAATCTAATTAACTGTCTATCTTTCTTCAAACTGTCTTCATCATAATCCAAATCATCTTTTAAAAGGATTTTGTTTCTTTCATTCTCCAATATTTTATCATACATTAAAGTTGCCAAATGCATTACACCTATAGAATGTTCAAATCGAGTATGCATTGCTCCAGGATATACGTAGTCTGTCAATGCTAATTGCTTTATTCGCCTTAATCTCTGAAAAACAGGATGATTTATTATTTCTCTTTCCCATTCATTAAAAGATATAAATCCGTAAATGGGATCTCTTACTTCGTAAATTTCCATTCCAATATCCGTTTCAATTTTTCAATTAATTATCATTAAAACATTTAATTATTAACTCACTGTTGAATCAATCTAAAGCCATTAATTTATAATAGGAGATATTTCACCATAAAATTAGTAAATTATATTTAATCTTATCAATTTGATTTATCAATATATTTCTACATATTTCGAATAGGCAGGATAGATGAAATCTATGTCAGCTTGTCTTGTAATCGTCTCTGGAGCTGATGATTCTGCACTGTAATAGTAGCAAATCATTTTTAGATCTCTTTTATCCCTCAATGGGTCTTTCACTAAAGGAGTAATTTTGAATTTTACATTGTTCCCATCACAAAAAACAAGATATTCACCTTTTTTATAATCAAAAACTATCTCAAACGTTCCGTTTTTTAAATAGACATTTATCAGTTCCTGATTATTTAACATTATCTTTGTTGGTGTTTCGGATGGAACGGGATGTGTCTGCACAGGGAACATACCACTTGTTGCTAAGACAAAGTAATCTTTCATCTGTGAATTTCGTGATGGTAAAATTGCCTGAAGCCTGTTCTCAGCTACTGTTACCATCTTCACCACAAATTTCTCTGATTCTGTCAGAGCCTTATTATCAAGTGATGTTACAACAATTGTGGCTATTGGAGATTGTGAGATAATATCCAATCCCGACACACTGTATTTTTCACCAACCTTGAATTTTCCTGAAATGACCTTAAATTTCTCTGAATCAATAAATAATATTCCTTTTCCTGAATCTCTGATAATTTGACCCGTGTCAGAAACAAATCGCTTTTGTTCTACTTCTTTATGTGTCATCGGTGTCCCATAAGTTCGATTCATAAAATCCACTGCATACCTTAGAAATATTTCCTCATTAACATCAGCTAATAATAAGTTGTTTCTTTCTTTATCTATCAAGGCAAAAGCAAGTCCTTTTTCTTTATTGAGCCCTTGAGGTATCAAATTCTTCTCCTCGGGAATAATAAATGCTTTTTGAAAGGGACGCATATATGCATCCCCTACAAGATTTTCATCGAATCCAAAACCTGAAAATTCATATTGTTTATTATCAGTTTTAGCCCAGTTTAATTTATAACCTGATTGGGCAAATATTGAACTGGAGTCATCAACAGGCTTACGTGTAAAATTGTCAGCGAATTCGGAACGAGTGAAAATGATTGCATTTTTTTCTTTGATATTAGATTTATTGCTTCTCCCTGATGTAACAATCGCATCCGCTTTGTATTTATCAAGTTCATCCAGAGGACAGTTCTGAACTTTGTGCATATATGATAATATGTGTGTAAAATCCATATAGTTCGAAAATGTCTCAATATCATCATTCGAGTAAACAACATTGATGACTTTCTTTGCTGTTTCCAAATCCTTTTCGTGAAACATCTTTGAAGCTAATCCGAATAGACCCCACCGCAATGGGTCTGATTGAATTCCGAATGTCCCCAACCGCATAAAATCACCTGTCGTCACATAATCGAAATAGGTTATTAAATCTATATCCTGAAACAAAGCGTAGGCTGATGCTTCCAAAATACTCGATGCACGATACTCATTGGGCCAACAGGTTGACCATTCCCTTACAGCAATAGAATGTCCTGCCCATTTATATCTTGTGATAAATGGCGTAAAACTCCAGGCACCATAAGTCCCAATGTAATTCTCATTTTTAAAATATGATTCCGAAATCCAATCCTTCTGTGGTAAGAATGTTGGATGGTCATAATAAGCATTTCCCGCTGTCATCTCGAATTCTCTTGATAAAGAGTATGTATCTGGAATACTCTGACTATGAACCACGCCATTAAAAGGAACTTTAATCCCGACACTTCTCATAAAATCTCTCATTGTAGCGAAATATTTTCTTTGAACATCTATCGCGAACCTTACTCCATCTCTTCTTCTTACAAGAGATTTTTCGATGTCTTTATAGTCTGAATTGAGAGCCTTTTCGTAACTTTCTTCATTCATATTCGGGAGGGCAACATTCATTTTTCCGGGACTTTCATTTTCAGCCAAAGCACAAATTCCATCTGCACTTGTCCAGCTCTTCCTCAGATTCTCAGTCGTTCCGTATTCTTTTTTGAGCCATTCATTCCAGAGCTTTTTAAAATTGCTCTTGTATGGGTCAGGCATTCCATCCCATTTTTCAGGTCTCATAAATAAACTATCTTCGTTGAATACCTCGACTATAGCCACTGTCGGGTCATTTGCATAGGATAAATTAGTGAAAGGATTAATATGTTTCACGAAAATATTCTCGGCATATTCCTTTTGTAATTCGATGAGTTTCTCATCAAAGAATGCCTCAGGTCTTGCTGCTCTATCTAATTGGTCAGCATTTTGAACTCCATCGCCAGACTTAAATGTTCTATAAGCACGATTCACGAGATAGACATAAATTCCGCGCTTCTTAGCGGAAAATATCCAATAATCTATTCTTTTCAAATAATCAGGGTCGAAGTGCCTTGAATCATTATCATTCGGATAAGCATCATCAATTACAGATCTCCGAACCACCATATATTTTTCATCTCCGCGATTATCCATCGAGTGCAATCTAAGCATATTTGCACCAGCTCTTGCTAATGCATCCATTATCTCATCTATCCTATCGAAAGGGATATCCACCATTTCCTGGTCTACAACAACACCCCAGAATCTTGCACGATTTCCATTATCAAAATATAAATGACCATCTTCACCTTGTTTCACGAAGCCATATTTTCCTGATGGTGGGTCGAGTAAATAACTGAAATCAATTATAGATGAATCAAAGAAGGTATCGAAATCGGGTCTCAGAGATTTTATAGCTAATGAATCATTATTATATTTCTCCGACTTCAACCGAGAATCTGTAATAAGTGACCCATTTGCTAAACAAACAGTATTGAGGATTATTAAGATGCAAATAATAATAAGACATAATCTTTTCATTTTGAATTCCCTCTTCTCCTTTTTTTACTATTCAATATAAAGAATCATTAAACAAACTTCTTTAATCGTCCACAATAAAATTATCTTTTTAACTCTATGAGACTTGTAACACGAGATTTATCTCGTAGCGGTTTGATTTATCAAACATAAACGTCGGATAAATCCGACCGCTACAATGTAGTGGTGATGTTATTTTAAACACTTGCGGCAGGGATGTCGCGTTACATACAGGAAAAAATTATTCGTTACTCGGCATATTCTTCCTATTTCAGATTGGAAAATATTTTAACTACTTCCCTCGGAAGTGCTAATTAATAAATATAGGTATTTGATTTATTGTGAGTTATAGCCCGCTTGAGTTATTTAATACAATCCTGGCATTTAAGTTGCTGACATTAGACATAGTTAGTTTTGCATTTGGCTAAAGCTATCATTAATATTAAGGTCATATATATGAACCTAACTAATTCATTTCAGGGAGTTTTTCCCGATTCTTTATCTAAAACTGATAAAAGTATATTCATTTTAGGCAATCTTTCTAAAGATAAATCATTCGAATCGTTTTTTTCATCCGCAATTAGTGGTTTCGATAACAACTCGGTTTCTACAGAAATAACTGACAGAATTAGAAGCTTTCTTGCCGAAAATCTGAAAAAACTCAACCTCGCAGAAGAAGAAATCAACAAGATAATAAGCGATGTTGAGACAATTGCATATCAAATCATACCCCTAATAACTAACACAGTTATTGTTGATAATATTCCTCAATCTGAAAATCAAGATAGTTTATCATCAAAGAGCGACCTCGCAATAAATGAACCTAAAGGTAAAATAATCGCTGATATTAAGTCTTTTTTTGGAGAAAAAATATCACAGGATAAGACTATTAATATAATCCCTTTCGATAAAAATTCTGTTAACAAATCTGAACAAGTTATAGTATCAGAAAAATTATATTATTCAAATAAAAATCCCCTTCCTAATCCTTCTGATGAGAGTTTAAATACTGGTAAGTTCGATAATCTAAAATCAGTTGATTCCCAAACTATTAATTCTAACAATTATAGTAAAAACACTTTGTCTCAAAATATAGTAAATCCATCCCTAAATAGTCAAACAGAAGAAATATTGTCTTCCGCTAAAGAAATTCAAATCACGCAAAAGGTGTTTAATCTCTCAGAATTATCATCAGGAAAAGAAAACGTTTCAAATAAACCGCAAAACGATGACTTCAATTTGTCCAACAGTGTTAAATTAGTAGGGACAGAACAGTGTTCTGTCCCTACAAAAAACACAGAACAGGGTATAATAACAAATAGCAAAGCATCAATCCCCAACTTAACACAACCTCCTCTCCAAGAAGAAGGAGTTGGAATCTTGGAATCCATCCACGCAAGTGAATTCGATAAGGGGATGTCTGCTAAGGGCAATATCCCCTTATCTTCTCCTGTTAAAAATGAAACAATTAATCCTCTGGCACAAGACAATACCTCCGGTTATGAAAATCCTGAAGAGATAACAAAAATATTAAGTAATTTATTATTAATGGTAGGGAACGATTTGAAATCGTCTCCTACTAATAGTGCGGATGGGAAAACTAGAAGTACCCTTTATGAAAACATTCTAACAAACATTGGTAAGGAACGGTTTGAAACCGTTCCCTACGAAGAAACCTCCCAACCAGTGTTTGTAGAGATGCAAAGCATTGCATCTCTACAAAAGAATTTAAAATCCAATTCAATCATTGCATCAAAAGACTCGACGGCTTCGGAAACAGTTGGAAAGCCGATTCAAACTATAAATGATATAAAGATAATCCCAACAAATACAAATAATAATGATAAAGCTGCAGCGACTAATGTTTCCAATAATACAAGTAATGATAATGGTGAAAATACAGAGGTGTCGAATTCTCAAGCAACAGTAAATAAAGTTCGTGCCGAAAAAGGTTCGCCTCAATTTGTCACTAACACAACTGCAAAAGCAGAAAATGTAAATCCAAAAGCAGTTGAAAATCCTTTAGGTCAATCACAACCAAATTTACTTGTAAATACGTCCACCATTCTGGACAAAAACAAATTACAAATTGAACCAGCCAATAATGATAAATTGATAGGCAATACTCAGACGATTATCCCCAATCCCCAACCCCTAAGCTCCCAGTCCCCAGTCTCCAGTTCCCAGCCCCAAGACTCAATAAACATTATTAATCAGATAATCAACAATCTTCAAAATTACCATATGAGAATTGAAGATAAAATAAAGATAAAATTAGAACCAGAACAGTTAGGTCAAATTGAATTAGAATTAACTGTGAAAGATGGAAAATCTGCCATTCTGAACATCACAACTGTCAGGGATTCCGTTAAAGAAGCGATTCAGCAGAATATTTCCCAATTAAAAGAAGGGCTTAATAAACTAAATATCAAGGTTGAATCATTTAATGTTAATGTAAACGCTCAAAGTCAGAACAATCATCATCAGCTTTCTCAAGCCCCGCTTCCTGTTGTTAATAATTTTACTTCGATTATAGATACACCGGATAAACAAAACGATATTCCGAAAGAAGGTAATGTCAAAATAACTCATAATGGAAGACTTCATATTATAATTTAATCAATGTGGTGGTGCGAGATTTATCTCGCATAAAAAAATTGTAGGGAACGCACATTGTGCGTTCCATTTTCTGAACGCATTTCTGCGTTCACTACATTTACAAAAAGGAGAAAAAAATGAACATAAGTCAATTAACCGGAGCAAACTATTATCCGAGTTCATATTCTACGACAGATATATCTGACCAGATGGGCAAAGATGACTTCCTGAAAATTCTCGTGGCTCAACTTCAGGCACAAAATCCATTAGACCCACAAGACCCAAACGAATTTACTGCTCAGCTCGCTCAATTTAGTAGTCTTGAACAACTAATGAATATGAATCAAACTATACAGAGCTTGATACTATACAGCGCTTCACAAAGCAATAATTTGGCATTGATGTTTGTGGGCAAAAACATCCTCGCCGCTGGTGACACGTTCTCTTACAAAACGGGTGAAGCCAAACCAGAAATGATATACAAACTCGCATCAGATGCGGAGACGGTCAATATTACTGTCTATGATGAAGAAGGGAATGTTGTTAAAACTATAAATCTTACAAATGAGACTGCCGGTGAACATAGAATCGAATTTGATGGCTTGGATAACAACAATAGCCCGTTACCTGATGGCAACTATAGATTTGAAGTAAGTGCAAAAGACGCTGATGGCAACGATATCACTACCAGCTCTTATATAATGGGTCTTGTTGAAAGAATTGTCTTCGAAAACGGATATACTTATCTGATAGTCAATGGCGAGAGAATTAGCATAAGTGATGTGACGGAAGTATCGTAGTGGTATGATATACCTGTGGTGCGACATTTATGTCGCATAGTAGTGCCGACGTCTCGTCGGCTGGATAATTGCCGGCAAGATGCCAGCGATACAATAATAATATGTTAATAAATAAAAATTAAACATAAAAAGAAAGGAGAGGAAGACTATGTCAATAGTAAGCTCACTTTATTCAGCTGCGAGTGGTCTCTCTACAATAGGTCAAGGGATTCAGGTTATCAGTAACAACATAGCAAACGTGAACACAGTCGGTTTTAAAGGTGCGCGTAGTACATTTGAAGACTTATTGAGCCAAACACTCATTGGTGGTTCATCCCAGATTGGTCGTGGAGTAAACTTAGCCTCGGTTGATAACCTTTTTAGTCAAGGTTCATTCCAGAACACATCTTTAGTTACTGATATGGGTATAAATGGTGATGGTTTCTTCGTTCTCAGAAGAGGAACACAGCAATTCTACAGTCGAGCAGGACAATTCAGAATTGATAACCAGGGCAATCTCATCAATCCCGACAATCTAAATGTCCAGGGATTCCTATTTGACCTTTCAGGTAATCCCACAGGTGAATTAGGTAATATCAATTTATCGTTTACTACAAGCCAACCTAAAATTACAGGAGATGGTGTTGATGCAGCAGGCGATGCTGATTACTCAGGTGTTTTACTTTCAGCCAACTTTGATGCTGATGCAGAAATAATAGCCTTTGACCCCAACAATCCTGGTGCCACATCTAACTTCTCATCCACTGTTACAGTCTACGATTCATTAGGCAATGGTCATCAAGTAACAATCTTTTTTAACAGAATTAACCGAGAAATTCCAACTGGAGCAACAAATACGTATAACTGTTATGAATTCCATATTAAATGCGATGATGGCTATGACCCAACAGCAACGCCTCCTATAAATGGTCACATTGAAGCCGGGGAGACAGGAAAGATTTACTTTGACGATAATGGGACCCTTGTCACGGAAGAAGGTACTGTAGTAATTGGAGATGCATTACATCAAGTTCAAATCTCTTTCCAGGGAGCTACGGCAAGCCAGAAGATTGGTATTAACTTTGAGGGAAGTACATACTATGCTGCGGATTCTGCTGTAAAATATCAGACCCAGGATGGATTCTCTGCAGGAAACTTGACATCCATTAATGTTGATGAAGAAGGACGTATCCTTGGTATCTTCTCGAATGGAACATCCAGAACGTTAGCTCAGGTTGCTCTCGCAAGATTTGAAAATGTAAACGGTTTATTAAGAGCCGGTTCGAACCTCTTCAGTGAAACAGGTATATCAGGAGCACCTCTTGTTACTAAACCTACTCTTAGTGGTACAGGGACAATAATTGCCAGCGCCTTAGAGTTATCCAATGTTGACCTTGCCCAAGAATTTATTAATCTAATTACAAGCCAAAGAGCCTTCCAGGCAAATTCAAGAGTTATCGTTACCAGTGATGAAATAATGGAACAGCTTGTTAATCTGACATAACATAAATTCCCTGATCATTCTTCATTTCTTTCCTTGTGGGGAACGCGGATATGCGTTCCCCACATCTTTTTTGTATTTTTCGTGTTCTTTCGTGGCTTATTTATTTTTTTGTCGTTTAACTTATTATGGATTTATATACCTCAACCGTCTCGTGAATCCATCGGTCAAAATTAAAATATGTTACCGCTCTTTCTCTCACTAATTTCTTTAACTCACTCATTTTCTCTGTATCATTCAATAATGTTATTATCCCTTCAGCAAGCGCTTCCGGGGAATTTGGTTCTACAAGAATTCCGTATTTCCCATCAGATAAAATCTCAGGGATACCGCCGACTTTTGTCGCTACAATTGGTAATCCCGACGCCATATATTCCATTGCAATCCGACTCGAACCTTCCGAACCAAGCGAAGCTATAACTCCAATATCAAGACTCGCTATTACTTTTTCAACTTCATTAACATATCCTAAAAATGTGACCTTGTCATTGATGGAAAGTTCATTAGTGAGAGCCTTTAACTTCTCCTCCTTTCCTTTTTTACCACTTCCAGATATAAGAAAATGTGTATTGGGAAATTGTTTAGATATAATCCCGGCTGATTTCAGGAAGATTTCCTGTCCCTTTATTCTCTGTAATCTCCCAGTAAGCCCTATTAAAAGAGCATTCGACGGAACATTATATAGATGGGGAATAGACGATTCACTTCTTTCTCCCATTTTTTTGAATCTATCCACATCTATCCCGCTATAGATAACCTTTATTTTTTCTCTATCCTTTATAAATTCTGTTTTCATTACCTCTTCGTAAATCTTTTTCGAAACGCATATAATAGCATTGGTCGCTTTTCCAAACAACCATTTGTTAAAAATATGCCTTTTTATCGAGGTGATAACATGCCGTGTTCTCACTATTTTAGGTTTATTTTTCAAGGTCAAAACCGTTAATACGGCTAACCAATGTTCTTTTCCTCTGTGTGTATGAACAATATCAATCTTATTCTCCTTGATAAGTTTTCTGAGCTTTAAGAAATCTTTGAAATCAGAGATAATATTAAACCTACTGCTTAGATTAAGTGTTGAGAATGAGAGATTCTCCCTTGTGGCAAAATCCTCAATAGCACTTCCTTTTTTACAAATTAAGATGGTGAAGATATTTCTCTTAGATAATTCCTTAAATAAGGAGAAAGTATGAGCCGCTTCGCCAATCCATTTTCTACCGCTATTTATCTGAATAATTCGCATTGCCTTACTATTCAATCCCTGTATTTTATAAATAATTCATACAAAACATATTCAAAATAATCCCCAATACTCAACAACTTATTTTAGATTATATAACAATTATAATTTGGAGTGCCGTAGTCATACTACCGTCTTAAAGAAGGTGTAAGCATGGGCTTATGCACTCCAAATTCCACACTGTGACCCCTGTGACTAAAGTTAATTATCTGGACTTTTTTATAAAATATAAATATCAAAAAAAATAGTAGACATACATCGCTGAATAGAAATAGATTTCTTATACAGTGAAAATAATGTAGAGACGCAAAGCATTACGTCTCTACAAATGATTGCAATAGTAAAAACACTATCTCTCATTCTTATAGGAGGACAAATATGGCAATTAAAAAGGCGGCAGTCATCGGTGCCGGAAGGATGGGACAGAGTATTGCCAGAACTCTTGCAGGCAAGGGTATCGAGGTTTATCTGAAAGATATTAATGAGCGCACATTAAAAACATCTATGGGGAGTATCAAAAATTCACTCAATAAAGAAATTGAAAAATGGGGAATTACTGAAACGGAAAAAAAGGTAATTCTCTCACGCATTATTCCTTGTAATAGTTATACTGAGTTGGAAAATGTCGAACTTGTGATCGAAAGCATTCAGGAAGATTTTGAAAAAAAATCTACTTTATTAAAGGAACTTGATGCGGTCATTTCCAATGATGTTGTGTTTATAACTGTTATTTCTACTATAAGTGTTACAGAATTAGCGGCTAATATTGCAAGAGCGGGTAAGCTTATTGGTGCAAGATTTTTTTATCCGGTTCATCTTAGACCACTCATCGAGGTTGTCAGAGGATATTATACAAGCGATGAAACTTACAACGTTGTGAAAGAGTTTGCACAAACTCTCGATAAGACAACCGTTAATGTTTTCGAATCTCCCGGATATATCACGACCCGTGTGATTTTGCCTATGATAAATGAGGCGATGCATGTTGTTATGGAGGGTGTTGCCACCGCAGAAGACGTTGATACTGCTATGAAGTTGGGATTTAATTTACCCCAAGGACCGCTTGAATTAGCTGATGAGATTGGCTTAGATGAAGTTGAGAGATGGTTGGATGATTTGTTTAAAGAATTGGGTGACATAAAATTCAGACCTTGTCCATTATTGAGAAAATTGGTTAGGGCAAGACATTTAGGAGTCAAAACAGGTAAGGGTTTTTTTGAATATAAACCAAGTTAATGAGTAATAATAGACTATAATTATATATTATAACCGCAAAGACCACAAAGAATACGCAAAGAGATGTAGAGACGTAATGCATTGCGTCTCTACGTTGTAATCTTTGCGTTTTCCTTGCGACCTTTGCGGTTATAATGAAGGAGGAAATATTTTTATGATAGAAACAGTTCGGTGTCTTCCTCATCCAGACACCAAAGAAATAATAATCGAAGTAGGTGAGGTGGCAAAACAATCAAACGCTGCAGTTAAGGTAATCTGTGGAGAAACTATTATTCTCGTTGCTGTTGTAGCAGATGAAGAACCTGCTGAAGAAGGAGACTTTTTCCCGTTGACAGTTGATTATAGAGAAAAATTTTATGCCGCAGGGAAAATCCCCGGAGGGTTTTTCAAACGTGAAGGTAAACCTGATGACCGCGAAACTCTCACTTCCAGACTTATTGACAGACCGATTCGTCCTCTTTTTCCGGAGGGTTTTCGCAATGAGGTTCAGGTGCTTGTTACTGTTCTTTCTGCTGATAATGAGGTTCCACAGGAAGTCTTATCAATCATCGGTGCCTCATCCGCATTATGCATCTCGGATATTCCATTTAATGGTCCTATCGGTGCTGTCAAGGTGGGATTAATTAATGACAAGTTTGTTACAAATCCTTCTAATAATGAATTAAATAATAGTCTTTTGGATATTGTTGTAGCGGGAACAAAAACAGATATTATTATGGTCGAAAGCAGTGCAAAAGAATTGTCCGAAGAAAAAATGATTGAAGCTCTCGAATTCGCTCAGTCCGCAATCCAAAATGTAATCAGTGCACAAGAAGAGCTTATGAAAAAATGTGGCAAGCCAAAGATGTCTTTCCAGCCACTCATTATTGAACAAGAAATTATCGATAAAGTAAAACCTATCGCTGATGAGAAATTAAAAGTCCTAAATGATATTTATGAAAAAAATGCAAGAAGTGATAAGTATAAGAAAATTATAAATGAAATAGTCACACAATTCTCAGAAGAATTTCCTGAGCAAGAACAAAAAATCAAGATGGTGATTTCAGATTCTGAAAGAGAAATGGTCAGGAATCTTATCCTGAAGGAAAAAAGAAGACCTGATGGTAGAAAGTTCGATGAAGTTCGTCCTATTGAATGTAAGGTTACCTATCTCCCAAGAACCCACGGTTCAGCACTCTTTACACGCGGTCAAACTCAATCATTGGGTGTTGTCACACTTGGTTCCATTTCAGACAAGCAAAGAATTGACAATCTCGAAGGAGAGTCTACTAAGCGTTTTATGCTTCATTATAATTTTCCTCCCTATAGCGTCGGAGAAATAAAACCTCTGAGAGGTCCTGGCAGAAGAGAAATCGGTCACGGTGCATTGGCAGAAAAGTCTTTAGTTCCTGTGATTCCTCCTGAAGATGATTTTCCGTATACTATAAGAATTGTCAGCGAAATCCTTGAATCGAATGGTTCTTCTTCTATGGCTACGGTATGTAGTGGGAGTTTAAGTTTAATGGATGCTGGCGTTCCTATTAAAAGTGCTGTGGCTGGAATTGCTATGGGATTGGTTATGGAGAATAATGAGTATGCTATCTTAACGGATATACAAGGGATTGAAGACCATCTGGGGGATATGGATTTTAAAGTGGCTGGAACAGAAAACGGCATTACTTCATTGCAAATGGATTTGAAGATAGGAGGATTATCGAAAGAAATTCTCAGAGAGGCTCTTGAGAAGGCAAATGTGGCGAGGAAGTTCGTTCTTAGTGAAATGGCAAAGGTTATAGATAAATCACGTCCAGACCTCTCTCCACATGCTCCTCGTGTTATTAAAATCAGCGTGGCTACTGACAAAATCAGAGACATTATCGGTCCCGGTGGTAAAGTTATTAGAAATATCATCGAAAAAACAGGCACGACAATTGATATTTTGGACAATGGAGATGTTTTTATATATTCTAAAGATAAAA
>Ga0315274_10000069_pt1 | contig 145188 bp, 187 predicted proteins | sample YL17G02_20_MG_FD_203700 | JGI IMG/M metagenome (GOLD analysis project Ga0315274, IMG submission 203700) | Sediment microbial communities from Yellowstone Lake, YNP, Wyoming, USA - YL17G02_20 | ecosystem: Environmental > Aquatic > Freshwater > Lake > Sediment | place: USA: Wyoming | collected...
TCCATGCAGAGTTAAAGTTGATTTCTTGACTATTTTTACTTTTTTCATACCTATCTAATAGATAGGTTAAGTATTTAAACTTTTTGGAGTAATTATAGAATACTAAACTTTATTAGCAGATACTGTATTATATTGCTATGGAAACAAAGAGGATTTTGGTCTTTATAATAATCATAATACTTTTAGGTTTTTTAGCTTATTTTTATCCTAAATTAACAGGAGAATCTGTAATAAATAATAATATTGAATATCAAAAAGAAGAGTGTTTTGTTAATAGAATTATAGATGGAGATACAATAGTTTGCAATAATCGAACAATTAGGCTTTTGGGCATCAACACCCCTGAAAAGAAAATGCCTTATTATCAAGAAGCAAAGGATTTTTTAAGGCAGATTGAAAATAAAACAATTGAGGTTTTAAGGGATAAAGAAGATGAAGATAAGTATAATCGTAAATTAAGATATGTTTTTTATGAAAATGAGCTGCTAAATGCAGAGATTTTGCAAGAAGGCTTAGCAACTAGTTTTATGCTTGAAGGTTTAAGATATGAGAATAAGTTTAGGGATGCAGAAAATTATGCAAAGAACAAAGAAATCAGATTATGGGAAAAAAGCAAAGAAGAGTGTGCGAAATGTATTAAACTCCTTGAATTAAATTATTCAGCTGAATATTTTATAATTAGAAATAATTGTGATTCTGATTGTGATTTAAATGGCTGGATAATAAAAGATGACGCAAACCACATTTTTAAATTAGATAATTTAAATGCAGGAGAAGAAAAAAGATATGATTCAAAAATTAAAATCTGGAATGATGTTGGAGACAGGTTTTTTATGAGAGATGAAACTGGAAGATTGGTTGTGTTTTATGAATATGAAAATAGATAAATAATACTAGTATAAAAACTAAACAATAAGAAGCAATTGAGATTAAGCTTTGAGATGATTTTCCAAACTTAAAAATAGTTTTAAATATTATTAAATCAATATTAATATTCTCTATAATTTTTTATTCTTCTGAATTCTGAATCACAATCCCGAGTTGGAATAGGGTTTCTGAACCTATCTGAAATAATATAAGTTTTGTTATATAAACCTAAATTTCTTGCACAATCTGAAAAAGTCCTTAATAGAATCTGGTCTTGTGAGAAAATAAAAGAATAATCCTGTCTTGCATATGCTAATGCAAGAGAAATTAATTTTATATCTGTTTTTTTCTTGTTTGTTTTTCCCTTTCTTATATTAAATCTTTCTTCAACTTGAGGATTTATTTCATTTATTATGTCCTCAAGTTTAATGACTAGACTATTATTTGCAATTACATGTTTTTGATCTAATAATATTAGGGTTTTTTCTCTTTGTTTTAAAAGCTTTTCAAATGCTTTTCTTACTTGAATAGACTTTAAATATCTAATTTTATATTTAAAGGTAGAATTTCCATCTATGAATTCCTCTAAAACTTCTCTAATTATATACCAATTATTCATAACAGAGAGTTGTGTTGTAAGGGATTCTAATCTTGCAGTATCTTCTTTTAGATATCTTAGTGAATATTCTTTCTTTTTTATATTTCTGAGGATATAGTCATCTTTATCAAAAGCACAATTATCTAAAAAAATAATACCTTTTTTTGGGAAAAAGGGAAGCCTGATTTTGTTATCATCTTTAATCATCTTTAATACTCTCTATAATCTTTCTCTAAATAATAATGTATTGGCAGAAGCATTCCAAGAATAAACAAAAACCAACCAATAAAACTTAGAATTATTAATATATAATTCTTGAATAAAAATGAGATTATGAGCAAGCCTCCCCAAGAAATAATTCCTGATAAAAATAAAACTACCCAAGTCATTTTATCTTTTCTTTTTATAATAAAATCTGAAAGATGCATTATTGTAATTCCTGTGGAAATTAAGAAAAGCCCTATAAGAATATTAAAAAGATAAAATAAAAAAGTTATTTTTGAATTATATCTTGCGAAAAATCCCCAGAGCTCTGAAATTGCATTAAAATTTTGTTTCATATTAAATTTTATAAAAACTGCATAAAAAATTCCAAATAAAACCATATAGATTCCATTATAAAATGTTATTCTTGCGCCTTGCTTAACTCTGCGGATATTCATTTTTCTTTTTATCTAATAATATTTAAAGTTATCTGATAATATTTAAGGTTTAAAGATGTATTCTTCTGTTTCTTAAGCTTTTCATCTTCATAGCTTTTATTTTTATAAGATACTAATAATTTAAGGAAAATCATATTTAAAAGAATTTAGGAGGAGGACTGTAATAGATAATACTCTGTTTTTTAGTAGTTTATTAAATGATTTTTAAGCTTTTTTGTATATTTTATTATAACTTATTTGATTTAGTAATATATAAAACTTATTAGCTTTGCATATGAAAAGATTAAGCTTAATGATGTTTTACATAGCTGAAGTAGAAAGAAAATATTAAGATTACTAGTCATCTTTTTATAATCTTATACAATTCATCCCCTTTTCTGCAAAAAGGAAGCTTGATTCCTATTTCCTGCTCTTTTTCTGCTCTGCTTATATTTTTATGATTGATTTGCATACTTTCAACTTTAGATTTAACAACCCCAGTGGTTTTTCCAATAATCATTATTTCATCTCCTGTTTTTAGACTGCCTGTGTTTAATTTTAATAATCCAACTTGTATTTTAGGATAATAATGTTTTATCTTTGCTATAAACTGCTTTGATTGAGCAGCAGAACTATCTTCTGATTTTGAAAAATCATCTGAAGTTGGCATTTTCAAATAAAATCCAGATGAAAATCCTTTGTTATATACTTTGTTTAATTCCTCTAAGCTTTCTTGTATTTCTTTTTTTGTTAGTTTTTTATCAAGGGCTTTTCTATAAATTCTAACAACTTTATCAACATATTCTGGTTCTTTGTTTCTGCCTTCTATTTTAAATGCAGTTATTCCTGCTTTTTTTAATTTTTCAATAAAAGGCAGAGTGCATAAATCTTTTGCAGAAAGAATATAATTATTATTAATTTTTAACTCATTTCCTTCTTTATCTTTAACATAATAAAATCTTCTGCATGGATGAATGCATTTCCCTCTGTTTGCAGATTCATTAAATAAAAACTGGCTTGTAAGACATCTTCCTGAAATAGAAACACACATTGCTCCATGTATAAATATTTCAATATTAATAATTTTTGATATTTTTTTAATTTGTTTTAAATTTAATTCTCTTGCTAGAACAATTCTTTTTGCTCCTAATTTTTTGTAAAATTCAGCTGTTTTTGAATTTGAAACAGAGCATTGGGTTGATATATGAAAAGGAATTTTGTATTTTTTACATAAAAGCATTATTGAAATGTCAGAACAAATTATTGCATTAATATATTTTTTGGTTTTTTTAATTATATTCTCAATTTTCTTTAATTCAGAATCATAAATTATAGTATTAAGTGTTAAATATCTTTTAATTTCTTTTTTACCTTTTTGATTGCATAGTCTTAATATTTTTGGTAGATCAGAAAGCTTGAAGTTTTTAGCTCTTGCACGCATATTAAACTCTTTTAATCCAAAATAAACAGCATCACAGCCTGCATTTATTGCTGCAGTAAGGCATTCAAAATCTCCTGCTGGTGCTAAAAGTTCTATTTTGGGGTTTTTATGTTTCATAATTATATGTTTTTATTAATAATGTTTTAATTTGTTTAGTTTGTAGATAAGTAGCTTAAGCTTAATTTGAGTAGCTAGGATACTATATCTTTAATTATTAATATACTTTCTATAAAACTTAAATTCTGGATAGTTTTAAAGGTTATCTTTATTAATGCTATTTATTTGTTTTTAATATGGCATTTAAAGGACAACAAGGCATGGGGCGTGAACCTCATTGGGATTTAGTTAAAAGAATAATTACTGAATCTGATTTAGTTTTAGAAATATTAGATGCAAGATTAGTCGAGCTTTCAAGAAATGAAGAGGTTGAAAGGTTAATTGAAAGTGTTGGAAGGCCAATGATTTTTGTTATTAATAAAAGTGATTTAGTTTCTGATGAAAGTGTTAAAGAACAAGCAGATAAATTAAGAGAAAAAGGCGAGGTTGTTTTTATTTCTACTAAGAAAAAAGGCAGTGGAAAGATTTTACTTTATACAATTAAAAAAGTTTTTAAAAAATATGGAAAAAGAGAGTTTGAGGTTAGAGATAAATTTGCTCCAAAACCCAAATATAGAGAAGCTATGGCAAATATTGTTGTTGGTGTTTTAGGTTATCCAAATGTAGGCAAGTCTTCTATTATTAATGTTTTAGCTCATAAAAAGAAAGCTAAAGTAAGCAAGAAATCAGGAACCACCCATGGAATTCATTGGATTAGTATTAGTCAAGAAATTAAATTAATAGATTCTCCTGGAGTTATTCCTTTACAAAAAGAAGATGAAATTAGATATGGTTTAATTGGTGCCAAAGACAATGAAGCATTGAAAAATCCAGGGCTTGTTGCTTATGCAATAATTAAATTGTTTTTAGAAAAAAACAAGAAAGCTTTTGAAGAATTTTATAATATTGAGATGAGCGAAAGTGTTGAAGACATTATTAATAAGATTGCTGAAAAAAAGGCTTTTCTTTTGAAAGGTGGGATATTTGATGAAAACAGAACTTTTGCAATTATTGTAAGAGACTGGCAAGAAGGAAGATTGAGGTTGGATTAAAATAATTTTATCTTATGATTATTTTTGTTTTGGATATCCTTTACCAAGATATTCAATAGTGTCTTTATCAGTCCATTCTCCAATGTTTTCTTTTCCTAAAACAAGTGCAGCTATATCTTTTCCTGCAGGGTGCCCTCTAATTGCTACTATATCTATATAAGCATTATTATCAAATGTAATAAATCTATTTGCTTTGTTTTCAATTCCTATTTTATAAAGTTCATTTGGAAATACTGCTTCAAATTCAAGCTCACTTAGGTTTTCAACTAAATTTCTTTTTCTTAATAAATCAGGAGCTGACATTTCTTCATCATCTTCAAATTTTTTCCATAATTTATCAAATTCACTTGAAGGAGTCTTATTTTCTAGATGTTTTGTCATCCAGCTAGCTACATATTTTGCTTGCTTTTCTTTATGTTCTCCTACATATATAGAAGATATTGCTGCGTTTACTTTATATTTCTCTGCCATTATATTATTTTTATCAGAACTCTCTTTCCTTTTTGGGATGATTTTAATACTAATTAATAGTTTATAAACTTTTCTGTGAAACTTTTAAATGTGCAGGACACAGACATTTTATACCACCTAAAGTATAAGTAGAATCTTCAATTGATTTGTCTTCTATAAAGCAGGATTAATAACCATTTAGCGATATAAAACAAATATATTAAAATTTTATATTCATCATCTATTTATATGAAATTAAGTATAAAACAACTGGTATAATAAGTCACTAGCCTGCACACTGTGAAACTTTTAAATAGTTAGATAAAATAGTTAATATATGAATAATGATTTATTCAACATGAAAAAAGAGCTGGTTTTTTATGAAAATAAATGGATTTATGCTGCTTTGGCAAGTTACCCTGTAACAAAAGGGCATGTAGTTGTTGTTTGGAAGAAAAAAATTACTGATTTGCATTTAATGAATCATAAAGATTATACTTGTTTGATGAATGTAGTTGATATGGTTAGAGATTCTATGCTTAAGACTTTGAAAGTTAAAAAAGTATATCTTCTTTATATGGATGAGGCAAAGCATGTTCATTGGCATCTTATACCGAGATATAATAGAATTGGATTAAATGTTTTAAGAGAAAACCCAAAGCCTATCAAAATGAAGAACAAAACATATTCTTTAGTAAAAGCATTAAAGAAAAATTTTAAACTGAAATGACTCTTTTTATTATTAGACACCCAGAAACAGAATGTAATAGAAAGGGAATTACACAAGGTCATTCTGATTCTTCTCTTACTAGAAAAGGCAGAGAAATCGCACAAATATTAGGGGGGTTGTTAACAGATAAAAATATAACTAAGATTTTTTCTAGTGATTTAGGAAGATGTATGCAGACAAGCAAAATAGTAAATCAAAAATTAAATGTGGGTATAATATACACTCAAGAATTAAGAGAGCAAAATTTTGGAGATTTTAATGGGAAACCAGCAGATATTATTATTAGAAAATTTGATTTAAGTGATCCTACTTTGGTCTTTCCTAATGGAGAAAGTTTTAATCAAATGAAAAAAAGAGTCTTACATTTTATTTATCAACTTAATCAAGAAAAACCAGTACTGATAGTAACTCATGAAGGTTGTTTAAGAGCTATTATTTCAGGGATATTAAATGTAGATTTTAGTTCAGAAAAGTGTAAAACAGAAGAAAACCAAATTTTTATGTTAGATATTTCAAAAAGGAAGATAATCAGAATGAATTAGCCCAACATTTCATAAACTAAATTTGTTACTCTTTGTGTTGCTTTTCCATCTACTGAAAATCTTTTTCTTTCTTCTGCGAGTTTTTTATTTATATCTTTATCTGAAGAAGTAATCAAACTTAGAATCTCTTTAATTTTATCCCAATCTTGAGTATAAGGTATAGCATTTAATCTAACAGGAGGAAAAGCACGAATTTTCTGATAATCCAAACCTAGAAGAATCCCCCCAGTATTTTTATCAAAGAGGCAGGCTTCTGTAAGGCAGGTGCTTCTTCCAGCACTGATAGAATCTGCTGATAATATTAATTGTTTAGTATCGCAGGCACTTGCAGGAATGTAATTAAATCCAAATCTTTTTACCATATCTTTAGTATGATTAATTTCAAACTTTTCACCAGGATGTGGTTTAATTGTTAATCTTAGCCCTAAATCATAAGCTACTTTAAACACAGATTCTGTTACTCTCATTTCATAATCAAAATCCTGCTTTTTTTCTTCAGGGCTCCAAGTTATAGGTTTCATATAATCAGAATCTGGATGAACATTTTGAGTAAAATGAACATAAACTCTTTTTTCAGGATTTAAATTAATTTTTTTCAAAAGTTCTACTCTATTTTTATTATTAAAACTCTTTTTTAATCCTGCGTAATTATCAAAAGCAATCCAACCTATAACTCTTGTCCTGGAAGTTAGTTCTTTTCCAATTTTTTCTCCGAGTTCATTTACAATTGTTTCTAAACAATCATCATCCATGGCTGCTAAAATTGTTGGGAAATCTTCAGGTTTACTGCCTAAACGTGCAAGATAACCAGCATCTTGATCTTGAATAGCAATAGTTGAAATTTTGGCTTTGTTTGCAGCTCTTAAAAAATAACCATCAGGTGTTTGGTAACCTGATAATCCTACAATAACTCTATCAAATCCATTTACTAAAGAAGGATAATCAGATTCTTTTGGTTGGATACTCTGATAAGGGATATTTCCAAAACCAGCAGATTCATTTGAATTGCCAGTAGCATAAACAGTGACATTATGACCTCGCAGTATTAACTCTCTAACAACAGGAGCTACAACATTAACAGAACCTCTTTGTTTTGCAGTTGCAAGTATTTTAAGTTGTTTTGTCATTTTCAATGATTTTTAATATTTTTTAAATTTATCAGAACTTTTTCCCAAAGGGCAGTTTATTATAGAATAAAGTGTTTTTAAAGTTTTTGGATAAAAAATAGTTGTGTTTTATCCCGAAATAATGTCCTCTCGATAAAACAGATAAACTCTGTTAAATCTGCAGAGTTTATGAAAAAACTAAATACCAAAAAAATAAAATGGATCGTGAAGGAGGGCGATAAGAGAGACAAAGGCTTTTACACAATAGCAAGCATACAACATATAAGTTCAAGGCATGCAAGAAGAGTTCATAAGAAGTATGGTAATAACCCAAATCCAAGACTTTTTCCTTGTGGAAGAAAACCTAAACTAATTCCAAATGGGGAAAGAGAGCTTGTTGTAAACACTTACAATGAATACCTTGTCAGTGCAACTATGCTTGAAAGAATCCTCGATGAAAAAGGGAAGCATATTGGTCATAACAAAATTCATAAAATAATGTTAGAAGAAGGCTTAGCAAAGCATGAAGAGAATAAACAAAAGAGAAGGAAATACAGATGTTATCAAAGGCATCATAGTTTGAGCCTGATTCATATGGATTGGTTTGAATATAAGGGAAAATGGTATATACTATACGAAGATGATGCTTCTAGATTCATTACGGGAAGTGGAGAATTTTTAAATAGAAGTTCGGATAATGCTTGGAAAGTTTTCAAAGAAAGTTTGAGATATGGAGTTCCAAAACAGCTTCATTCTGATAATGATACAACCTTCAAAGCAAATGAACAAGAAGGAAAAAAGAAAGGAGAATGTGAATTTGAAATAAAAGTAAAAGAAAAAGGAGTCCATCAGATTTTTGCAAGAAGGCATCACCCACAAAGCAATGGGAAAAATGAAAAGCTCAATGGCACAATAAAGAATCTGATGAAAAAATTAGGAAGCTTTGATAAGGCGGTTAAACATTATAACTTCAAGAAACCTCATTGGGCATTAGATACCTCCGAAGGAAAACTAAGAACTCCTTATCAAGCCTTCCTTGATAAAATGAGAAAATAGGAAAATATAAAAATGAAAGACGACAACCTAAATTACCGAGAGGACAATAAAGCAGGACAATACAGATAAAAAATAGTTGTCTAGTAAGGTTTATAACAAAGACACATATTAATTAATTAAAAATAAGGAGAATAAAATGCCAAACCGCTCTGTTGCAAGAAAAGTTAGAGCAAGAAGTAGAAGGTCTCAGAGAAGAAAAAGAAGACTAATGAAACATAGATAATTAAAATTAATTTATCTTATGATTAGATTTGTTTAAATTAATTTATGATTTTGATAATTGATTTATTAACTATATTATGTTTTTTACTAAAATGCAAATTTTTTGCACCTGTTTTCAAAAGCATTTCTCATTAAACATTTTCTGAAAACCAAAAATTATATAAACCATTTTTGTATAGTATTATCATGGAAGAAATAGTAAAAATCCCAAGAGAAGAATATGAAAAAATGATTCAAGAACTAGCAAGATTACGAAGTTTACAAGAGATAGATTTTGATGTAGAAAGGCAAGTTCAAGAAGGACTAGCTGACTTAAAAGAAGGAAAAATAATAAGATTAGCTTAATTATTTTCTTAATAATTCTAGTAGATACTTTCTATACTCATTTATTCTTAAAAGTATAGAATTGATGATTTTCTGTTGTGTTTTCTTATCACTTATAGCAACAATTAGCACTGCTTGTAAATCTTCAAAAACCAAATAATAAAGTCTCTTCTCCCTTAACCTTTTTTCTCTAAGAAATTTTATTTGTAATTGGTCTCCAACAAAGGGATTTTCAGTCAATTGCAATACAATTCTTTGGATTTCTTCTCTTTCCATTTTAGATAGTTTTACAATAATTTTCTGATAGAGTGAAGGAAGTGTATAAACAGCATAAACCATTATCTATTAAAAATAAAGATGTATAAAAGACTTTAGTTTTTGAAGAACGCCCTGACCGAGAAGATAACAAAATGTTACAATACCTTTATTTTGTTAAGGGGTTCTTTAAATTTAATACTATAACCTTATAACATGTGTTTTATTTGCTTCATGTAGTGTTAATTTTTGTTGTGCTTTTAATAAATTAATCCTTTCCAATCTTTCCAAATTCTTTAAATCATTTGTTTTTTTTAATCCTACAAATCCTATAAAAAACAGGATAAGTGATAATCCAGAACAAATCCAATAAAGAATATTAAATTGTTTTTTATTAGATAAAAATAATAAAGCTCCACAAATAAAGATAATAAATGAAAAGAGAATTAGATATATATTTGGATTTTCAGGTAATTGTATTTTCATTTTTAGAAAGGAGACTCTCCAATTATTTCACTTCTATCATAACCAACACCCAATTTTCTAATTGTTTGTCTTCTCTTTTCTCTAATCTTTTTTATATCTTCTTTAGTTTTCTTTTTATGTTGTTTTTTTGTTAATGGTTGAAGATTATTTTTCCAGTCATAGTTATGTTTTTTTGGTTTTCCGGATTTTGTTAAAGGTTCTAATTTTCCAAAATCCTTATCTTCCCACCATAATGGCTTATGTAAAGCAACGGGTTTTTTATGGTCTATTTCCAAAAGTTTATCGGGAGTCTTTTTCCCAGTTTTTTCCCTATATTCTTTTTTCATTTCCCTTTTTTCTTTTGCAGTTAAATTTCTCTTACCTTTTGGATTTAATCCCATTGGTGTAAATATTTCAAATTTTTCCATTTTATTTTTTCCTTTTAATTTAATTTTTTGATAAAACTAATAAATCCCACAGCAACAAAAGCCCCAAAAAACCAACTCAATAAATGTACAGTTGAAAAGATTAGCCCATGTTCTAATATCCAATTAAAATTTATTATAATTGAAATAATTATGGAGATTAAACTTACTTTTAACCAATTTACTTTTTTAAGTGCCTCTATTTCTGGTTTTTCCATTTTATTTTAATCATACCTCATTCTTCTTTTACTCCATTTCATCATCTTCCAACCTAAATACATTATTCCTATTCCAACCACGACTAAGATTAAAGCTCCCATGTCTTTTAGGTGCATAGTGTAATAAAGAAAAAATCCACCGGCTATAAAAAAACCTACAAGAACTAAAAATATACCCACATCATATCTTCCTCTTAATGCATATCCGTGATAGCTTTCTGCAATTATGTGATGATGGTCTGTCATAGAATCTTTAATTATTCAAACCTTAAATAATTATCCATTTAGTGAATAGAACATAAAGTTCAACGCCCTGACCGTGAATCGAACACGGAATACGACCGTGACAGGGTCGTGTTATAACCATTTAACTACCAGGGCATGATACTAAGGGAAATTTCCCTTAGAAACCCTTAGGATTTCTCCTTGGGTTAATATCTGATATAACTTTGTGTTTAAAAAATCTTCTATGGATTTTTTAAGCCACAAAAATTGAAAATTTTTGATGTTTTTAAAGATTGTTATTTTTTTAGATGGCGATATCAATAATCTCTAAAACTAATGGGCTTTGCAGATGATAAGCTTGAATTAACTATTTAATAAATCTCAGCAGAAAATAATATTATAATTAACTTGTAGAAATAAAAGAAACAACAGCAATATTGTTTTCTTCATCAATTTCTTTTATTAAATTATTTTTGTCTATTACAAACTTGATTTCCTCAGAATTTCTGCTAATTAATCTAAGATTTTTAATCTCAATTGCAATTCCAGCCCCATAATTTATTTGTTCTAAATCAAAATCTTTTACCACTTCACCATCATCTAAAACACTTAAAATGGTTTTTTTAGAATTAATTAAACCAGAATTTTTAATAGTTAAATTAAAATCTAAATATCTTCCTTTTTTAACAGCACTGATATTATCAAAGGATAAATCTGCTAGATTTTCTTCTGAATATAATCTTATTAACTCTTTAATTATTGAATCATCTAATTTTTGATTACAATCTTCTATGTAAGGATACATTAAACTATTTGAATTATTTGAATGCCCAAAACCAAAAACATGTATTAATTCATGTAATTCAATATTAGCCCAATCACAATCTTGTGTATTTGTTTCTTTATATAAAAGAACTGTTCCATTAGTAATCACATTATATCTTCCAGTTTGAACAATTTCTTTTGCACCGCCTTCCCCAGCAATAAAATAGTCTTTATTAACAGATTCTTTTTTATCTATAGAACAACTAACTTCAATATCTGAATTACTTATAACTTCATAAAAACTAATAATATTCACTTTAGAAGCTAAATCATTAAATGCACTAATCATTCTTTGTCTTTTTTTATTACTGCAAGCAGAATCCATATTATAAGAAATAGAATTATGATTAAATTTCATATTAGGGTAAAACTGAGGAACTTCAGCAAATGTCTGGTTTTTTATAATAATTATAGGCTTTGAAATAGAAAAATTTAGATTTTCAGGGTTCCCAGGAATGTTTAAATATAAATAATAAACACCAAAAATAATAATTAATATCATTAATAAAATCAAAATCAAATTAAAAATCAACCCTTTTTTATTCATCATATAAATAATAAATAATTAAGTTATTTAAATATAACTTATTTTATTTTAGTTTGATTACAAGTTTAGTACAATTTTTGTTTTATACTAATTCATTATTAATAATTAAAAATAACTGCGAAATCAACGAGCATGAGGAGTTGATGAAGCAGAGTAAATTATGCAGCCGAGATGATATGAGAATTCTTAGACAAAAATTAGATTAAAGTCAAAAGACTTTAATTTAGTAATAAAATTTCAGTCGGCTCCGCCAGCCTGAAATTTCAAATTTAATTAATAATTGAAAGGAGGTAAAAAGAAAATGAATTATATTGGGGTGGATATACATAAACCATTTACATTTGCAGTAATAGAAGATAAAGAAGGCAACATAATCAGTGAAGAAAAGTTTGAAAATAGCCAGGAAAACTTTCAGAATTTTCTTAGGGATTGCAAACCTGAAGAAACTTTAATTGTGATGGAAAGCACTTATGTTTGGGAATACATTTACGAGATACTTGATTCAATGAATTATAAAGTAAAACTTGCAAATCCATTGAGGACAAAAGCAATAGCTTCTGCAAGAATTTGCACAGTCAGTTTCTCTTAATTTTTCATCTTCAGCTATTAATTTCAACTGTACGATTTTATCGTACGCTTCAAAACCCTCTTCTTCCAATTTTGTTTTTAAGTCCGCCCAGTATCTTTTAGGAATAGTGCTATCAGTTAAAACACTAATTATATCTATAATAGAAAAAAACCATTTATCATCAATAAATTTTCTTCTTATTGCCTTACCCTTAAAGATAGCAATATGTGTTTCTTCTTTTTCTTTATCTTTCATTATTTATGCAAGATATTATCTTTTAAATATTTTTCTAGAACAAAGTTCGACTCCTTACTTTTTGGTTCAGTGTCGGTAAAAATGGTCCCCCGGGCAGGTAAGTACGAAATGGACGACACCCCAGATATTGCGAGAAATAGAAGAAATTAAAAACTTGTAAATAATATAAACATCATGAGCTTTGCAGTTTATGTGCTTAATGTTTTTGACAAAGAGATGAATAAGCTTTCAGAATATGATAAAGAGATTGTTCAAAAAATATTTTTACAACTTAAAGAAAATCCATATGTTGGAGATCAAATAAGGTATAAGTTTTTTAGAGAAAAGAGAATAAGAGAAAAAAGAATATATTATCTTATTTATGATGATTTGAAAATTGTCTTAATGGTTGCTATTGGGGGAAAGAAAACTCAAGAGGAAACAATTAATGAAATTATAAAATATTTGCCTGAATACAAAAAATATGCAAAAGAATTAAGCAACTCTTCTTACTCTTCTTGATTTTAAATCTTCTAATCCTTCTTTGAATTGATTTACTAAATCCACATCTATTTTTTTTAAGATTATCATGTCTTTCATTCTTTCTACTCCCAGAACAGAACCTTCATTTATTCCTAATTCAACCCTTATTTTTGAAGGGATTACTAATTGTCCTTTTGAGCTTATTTTTGTTATTTCCATTGTAGGAAAGTAAGATTTTCCAACTATTTAAACTTTTTGGTAGAAAATTTTATTTTCAACTATCGACAAAATGTCGATTAAAGTGGGAGTCGACATAAATTAACATCCCCCGGGCAGGAGTGTATCAATACTGCTCAAATATAGAAAATTATTCTCTTGATAGTTTTATGCACAGCTCTTTTAGAGTTTGATTAAGCACATTATTGCAGAGCGTTTCATCGTTCTTTATTCCGGCTATTGAACCGTAGCATTTATCTTTAAGATCTTGGGTTTGAATTTTATCACAACTACTCAAATCTAATATTTCGTTCCTTGTTGCATAAAAATAATAACAGTTTTCTTTCTCCAAACTATCTTGTAATTTTTCGCAAACTCTTGGAGATTTTTTGTCAATTGCAATATCCCTATAACATTCCCATTTTTTGTCTTCAGAATAGCTTTTACATTTTAAAGAGATTAATAAATTTGGAATTATAAGGTATAGTAATAGGGCAATTATTACTAAAACAATTGTAACTATAACCCATTTTTTCATGAATACTCAAATATCCTAGGGTTTTTAAATTTAGAGTATAGAAAAGTCCCCCGGGCAGGAGTCGGACCTGCTTCAAGCGGTCTACAGCCGCCTGTAATAACCGTTATACTACCGGGGGGTTAATCATCTATGATTAATATAAATTAAGAGAGATTAGTGTTTAAAAAGCTTATTAGAGAGACAATTTTCTTTTTAATATTATTAATAGTTTTATACTCTGTTAAGCTTTGAAGATGAGAGCATAAATCTAGAGATAAATAGAATAAAAAATATATTGATATTAAAAGTTATAAATGAGCTATTGTTTATCCGGCTCATTTATAAAAAAGCTTCTGTTTGATGTAGCTTCTTTAATTTTTCCTTGTTTTTCATAAACTGCTCGGGTTTCTGGAAGTTCAAATCTTCCAACTACTCCAATTTTTGAATAAATAATATAACTAAATATTCTTTCTTCTCCTTGATTTAAGGCAGGCATATTCCATTCTATTCTTCTATTTTTTAAATCAATTTTGTCAGGAGAGATTGCACCATATCTTTCATAAAGGTGTACTAATGGAGGGAGTTTATCAGTTATATTAATCCTTTCAATGAATTTTTTTGCTTTTATTTTTATACTTATTTTTAGTGCAAATTCTCCGCCCTTTGTTTTAATAAAAGAGACATGTTTTTTTAATGAAAGATCTGTTTCTATTGATTTTTTAATTATAATAACTAATCCAATTATTAATAAAAGAATAATTATAGGAAAAAACCAATTTGTTCTAATGATTATATTTATTTCTTCATTTGGGATTAGTTCTTTTTCCCATATATAATATTTTTTAAATCCTTTAATCTCAGTTTTAGTTGGATTAATATTTACTGTTGTGAATAAATAAGAAAAAAGGTTTTTTTCAGCAGTGATTGTTACTGTTTTCTTTATATTTCCTAAATTATGTTTAGTAATTTCGTGTCTTTTTATAATAATTCCTTCATAAATTTCTTTTGATTCAATATCTTCTTGTTCTAAAAATTTTATTATAGACTCTATATTTTCAGTTTTTCCAAAAGTTTTAATCTCTGTATTAAGCAGGTAATCTCCTGCATTTAATGTTTTTGTTTTTTCTTTATCAATAGGTATTTTTATTTGTTTTGTCTCTAGAGCTTTTAATGGAAGATCAGACTCATATTCAAAAAAAGCAGAGTTCATAATTATTTTAAAGTCATCGAGATTAAGATTAATATTATTTTCAATCGTAATAGTTATTTCTTCTGATTTTGAGTTTATATTACCTGGAGTTATAGAAACAATTTTTTCTAATCCTATAATATTCAAGGTTAATGTTCCCTCTTGGATTTTATTCATTGAATCTTTTATTTGATATTGGAAATTAATATATCCTGGCCTTGATTTAATTGTTTTTTGAGGCATTGCCTGTATTCTTATTGTTTTTGTTTCTTCTGCTCCTATAAAAAAACCCTCTTCGGGGGTTATATCTACTCCAATTAAAGAATAAATCTCAAAATTGCTTGATTCTCCAAGGTTTTTTATAGTTAAATCAAAAACAGCAGGTTCATCTAGTTCAGTAACAATTGTATCTTGAATAGGGTTAACCTTTACATCAAGATTAATTGCTGAAATTAGGTTTAAAGACAAGATTACTATAAAAATAATTAAAATTGCTTCTTTTTTCATATAAGGATTTTATAAAATATTATATATAAATTTATATTTTGTCTAGAATATATATGTATATTAGGATTTTAAAATTATCTTTGAGAAATATTAATATTTATTAAATGTTTATTTTGTGTAAACAAACAGAACAAAAAGGCAACCTTTTCTAATGAGTTATTATATTTATCTTAATAATTTCGCTATTTCTTCTCTTAATCTTCTTATTCTTTCTAGAATATCTTTTGCCTCATCAATAAAAATATTTTTTGCATAGTAATTAATTGCATTTCTTATCTTTCTTAACTCATCAAATTCATCTCCTTTAACGCTTTCATTTAAGATTTCTTTTAAAAAATGAGTATAACATTCATGGTTGTATATTTTATATCCATTTTTAATAGCTAAAGCTTCTAAAAGCTCTCTTAATGAATCATACAAAAGAGATATTTTAGAACCAGAAGTAACTTCAGTTAATTCAAGTTTCTTTTCAGAATCAAGTTTGTTTTGGCTAGTTTTTATAAGAGAGACTATTAATTCTTCATCTTCGTTGACTTCCTTTACAATTCTTTTTTTAAGACATTCATTAAAATCCATTACAGTTTTAATCTCCCATTTAATATATACCCGTTTATTATATTATTCACTAATCCTTTATCTTTTATATTTTCTATTGAACTAAAAAAGAATAACTGTATTTTTCTTCTTAGATTATCTTCAAAATTTTTAAGATTAAGCTCTTTTTTATGCCCTATTACACAAAGGTCTATATCAGAATCCTCTTTTGTTTCTGCTTTAGAAAGAGAGCCAAATAAGATTACTGTAGGAGTTATAAGATTTTCATCTAAAAAATTAATTAATTCATTCAATTTAATTTTCCAATAAATTCTGGATAAATCTGTAAATATTTTGTTATTTTTATTGGCGTAATAAAAAATATAATTTCTATCTTTTTCTATTAATAGTAATTCTTCTTTATTAAATTTAGAGAGTAATTTTGAAGCTGTTGGAGGGGAAATTTTCATTAATCTAGAATACTCTCTAACATTGATTCTTCTATAACAATTTTCAATAAATGGTTTTAAGTTGTTAATAATATTTAACATATGTTAATAATATTTAACATATGTATATAAATCTTTCTATATCAAAAAGAATATGGTTCATTGCAGAATTGATACCAAAGGATTGCTCGGTGTAAACAAGTATAACATTATTGTTCTTTTTTTATTAAACACTTTTTATAGCTTTATTTCCACTGTTTTTACCCTATTTTAGTGATATATTTAACGGTCATCACATCATCCCAAAAATTAATCCTGCAATAGTTGAATAGATGATGACTAATAAAACATAAGTTATAGTTTTCTTATTTCCTAAAACTTTTCTAATAACTAACATATTTGGCAAACTTAATGAAGGTCCAGCTAATAGTAACGCAAGAGCAGGTCCAGAAGCCATTCCTTTAGCTATTAACGCCTGTAATATTGGAATTTCTGTTAAAGTTGAAAAATACATAAATGCTCCAAAGATTGATGCAATTAAATTGCCGGTTATAGTATTTTGGCCAACAAATCTTTCAATAATTGTCTGGGGAAGTAAAGGCATTATAAATCCTGCAATAAAAACTCCAACAAATAATAATGGAAGAAGCATTTTTGAAAAACTCCAAGTTTCAATAAGCCATTCACTAGTTGTTTCTTTTTGGAATTTAAATATAACAAGCAAGACTGTAGCAACAGCAAAAGAAAACATTAAAATGTATTTTAGAGTCTGTCCTATTTGCAGTCCATTAACAATTAAAAGTCCAATCATTAAACCAAAGAATATGAAAAGAATCTTCTTAGAAATTTGAGTCTCTTTACTTTCCTGCATAAATAATCCTCCTTGTTCTGCTTTTTCTCTAAAGATTAAAGCCATTGTTAATCCAACAATAACTGACAAAGAAATTGCAGCAATTGCTCTTGCAAGTCCAATCTTATAACCTAAAACAGACATTGTTAAGAAAATTGCTGCAATGTTAATAGCAGGTCCTGCAAATAAAAATGTTATAGCCGGTCCAAGTCCAGCTCCTCTTTTTCTTATTCCAGCAAATAAAGGCAAGATTGTGCAAGAGCAAACAGCTAAAATTGCTCCTGAAACAGAAGCTATTGAATATGAAACTATTTTTTTAGATTTATGTCCAAGATACTTTAAAACAGCATCTTTTTTAACAAAGACTGAAATTGCTCCAGCAATAAATAAAGCAGGAACTAAACAAGTTAGAACATGTTTTTGAGCATAATCATGCAATAAATCAAAAGCAGATAAAATAGAAGTTCTAAACCACTCAGAGTTGGAAGGAACAAAATATAAAATTCCAAATACTAATACTATCCATAAGAGCATATAGTAATCTTTTCTTTCCATTTTATTTATATTTTTTAATTTCTTTTTTGAGTCTGCTGACAGAAGGCAATTCTTTAATAAAAAAGATTTTTTTGTTAAGTAAAGTAACTGGCAAGTTTTTCTTGTTTACTGCAATGTTTTTATGCTCTGATATAAACCGCTCATATTCTATCGCTCGTAAATCGAGAGTATTTTTATCATAAAATTTTTCAAGTCCATTTATGAGATTAACAACTTCCCTAGTGAGTTTGCTGAACCTTCCAGAGTTGTCTATGACTTTCTCATAAACGAACCATATCTTAATTTTTTTCATTTTAACTATTGCTTATTTAGAACTCTTTTTAATTATTTCCAGCAGGTCTTTTTCAGATTTAGGCATTCCTACCCAGATTAGTTTTCCGTCTTTAACCAGTGCAGGACTCGCCATTGCGCCAAGTTCAATCAATTCATTGATATCATCAGAATATTCAACATCTGCTTTAATTTTGCCTTCATCTTTAAGTTTTACAACCCATTGATGAAGTTTTGTGCATGTCGGACAACCTGAACCAATAACTTTTATTTTCATGAGCTTCAAGAACCCTCTGTATTTACCAGATTGTTATTCCAAAATAATTTAATATGAATTTAAGAGACACATATAAAAAGTAAACCCCAAAAATTAACTTCAAGGTTGTTGGTTTGAATTTTTTAATTACAGTTGCACCAAACTGCGCACCTACTATTGTTCCAATAGCTAATAATAACCCTGCTCCAATTGCTACAAATCCTTGTGCAAGTTTAATTCCTCCGCCAACTATTGCTAATGGAATCATTGTTGCTAATGAAGTTCCCATTGTAATATAAACCGGAGCACCAAACATATAGATTAAACCTGGAACAAGGGCATAACCCCCTCCTACTCCAACAATACCTGTTAAAATACCAATGATAAAACCAAAGATACCTTTGCCGGCTTTTGAACCTGGAATGACATTTCCTTCATTTTGAGGTTTTCTTCCATGCATAATTCCCTCATAAGTCATTCTAATGGCAGGTAAAAGAAATACAAATCCAAGTATTAACCCAAATAGAGCAATATGTGCTGTTAAGAGATTAAAAAGCCAAGAACCTAAAATAACTCCAAGAATACCAAAACCCCCTAACCAAAGAAATGCTTTTTTGTCTAAATTTTTACGCACTAAATGTCCATATCCTCCAGAGATTGCAGTAAAAATAACTGCAAAAAGTGTTGTTCCTATTGCTATTGGTGCAGGATATCCAAGCCAAAAATGAAGTATTGGCAACATTACACTACATCCTCCTGTTCCAATAATGCCTCCAAGCATTCCCGCTACAAGCCCTACTGCTAATAAAATAATTCCGCCAATTAAGGTGATATTTGGTGAACCTTCTTTTATGGCAAGACCTGATGTAAATGAAAAAATAGTTAATCCTATAATAATAAGTAAAAGAACTGCGGTTGGTAAATATTGTTTCATATAATTATTTTTTGTTTCTTGTTGTTCCATGTTTACAAATTTTCTTTTATTTCTAATTCTCCCTTTCTCAATTCTAATTCTTTTTTAACTAGAGGTAATATCCCTGTTGTTTTGACTATCTCTTGAGCCTTTTCTCTTGTTCTGTCTCCTTCTGCAAAACTTATTGCTTTAGCAGGGCATAAGTTGGCACAGGTTATGCATGCAACCATACAATTATTAGGATTTGCAACTTTTGATTTTCTGTTTTCATAGTCAAACTTGTATACACTTCGCCCGCATGTTGTAACACATAATCCGCAACCAATACATTTACTTTCATCAATAAATGGATACCAATCAATTTTATTCCTAGGGATTCCATGAAATTCTGTGAATTTTTTATCTTTTTGTTCCATGTTACATATTGATATCTGTCAATATTTAAATCTTTTGGTTTTCTGTTTCTTTAGGATTTTTAATTTCAAATTTATCTCCAAGTATTTTTTCCATAATAAAGCCAATTAATATAAATAAAGGCAAAGAGATTAAAGTCCTTAAAATTGTGAATTTTAATCCTAAATAGCCAATTTCTATTCCAAGCATAGGAATTTTCATAGAAGAGAATGCTCCGAGATAAATGAATATGTTTTTTATACTTGCTCCTTTTTTGAATAAGATATAAGCAACCGGAAATGCTCCATATAATGGTCCTGCTTGAAGCATTGCTAAAAATATTACCAAGACCATTCCTTTGATTCCTGACTCTTTTCCAATGTGTTTTTCAATTGATTCTTTAGGAACCCAGATATCAAATAATCCTACTAAAATAAAAAGAAATGGGATAAAAATAAGCATCTCAATAAAGAACATCCAAAAATTAGAATAAATTTTAATTCCAGGATTAAAACCTAGGAGATATGCAATTATAGAAAAAAGAATAAATGCAATAATCCAAATATACTCTTTGATTAATTTTTTCATTGCATAAGCCTCCCAATTAAAATCCCTATGATGATTGCTGCAATAAAATTAAGAACATTTCTTATAATCGCTGCTTTTTTTCCAAAATATTTTATTTCCAAAGGCAAGGTAACAATTCCTACTAACATTAATGTGGTTATGAATACTGCAACAACTGAATATGAAGCTCCTTTTGAAATAAGGGTAGAAGCAATAGGGTATGAAATAGGACCAGGTATTAAAGTAATGGAACCAATTATTGCCGCAATAAAAAATCCAAACATTCCTGAAGCCGGACCTAAATATCGTATTATTGTCTCTTGAGGAACAAGGTAAAGCAATATGCTGACTAATATTAAAATATTAAGAAAAGGAGGAACAATGTTAAAGAACATTTTAAATCCTTTTTTTATTCCTTGAAATGTCTTTTTTCTATCAAGAAATAGCGAGATAATTATTGAAGCAACAGTTACAACTCCAAAAATTAAAGCATTATTTACCATGATATATTGATGTATGTCAATATATTTAAAGTTTGTGTTAACAACAATACAACTTATCTGGAGCTTTTCCTTGCAAATCTCCAAAAGGATTTCCAAACTTTTTTATATTTTTTATCATATCATTAACTGTTTCTGGTTCAATACCTTCTTTGACAAGCTGTTTTCTTAATCTTCTTATTAAATCAGACAAGTCAATTTTCATTGGACAATTTTCTTGGCATTGTTTACAGGTTGTGCAGAAAAACGCCCCGTTATTATAAGCATCATTATTTGATTCTTTAAAATAAGATGAAATCACTCCTTTTGCTCCGGGAAAATATTTAGATCCATATCTTGTAAATATTTGATGGTAAACAGGGCAGAAGTTAACACAAGCCCCGCAATTAATACAATAAAGCAGTTCCTTAAACTCTGAATTTAGAATTTCACTTCTTTTATTATCCAACAAAATCAAATAAACTTCTTTTGCTCCTTGTGCTCCTGTAATTAATTTATTTTGAATATCTGCTGTTTTGCTTGGTCCTGAAATAATACTAACATAAACAGGATAATCCTGCCCTGTTCCAAAAACCCCTGCTGCTTTTACAATTTTTAATGCTTCTTCTCTTGTGTTAACAATCTTATCAAAACTTGTTAAAATAATATGCTTATCTGGAATTCTTGAAGTTAAAGAGATGTTCCCTTCGTTTTCTAAAATAAAAACACTCCCTTCAGAACTAATAATATTTGCTCCAGTAATTCCCACTTTAGCCTTGTATATTTTTTCTCTTAAATATTCTCTTGCAAATTTAGCAATATCTTCTGCATTTGGTTTAACACCTTTTCCGAATTTTTCTTTTATTTTTTTAGAGATTTTTTCAGGAGTTAAATTAACAGCTGGAAGAACTGGATGCAAATCTTCTCCATTAAAAATCTGAACTATAAAATCTCCTAAATCAGTTTCAATTAATTCTTTGTCTTTTAATTCCTCATTAAGATTAATTTCATTAGCAGTATTTGACTTGGATTTAATCACTAATTTTTCTTTTCCAATAATCTCCCTTATTTTCTTATTTGCTTCTTTTGAGTCTTTTGCTTCAATTACTTTAATTCCATTTTTTGTTAAGTTCTCAATAGATTTTTTCTTTAGTCCAATAATATTATTAATAGAATCTTCTTTTATTTTTCTTAATTCTTCTCTAAAAGTTTCTTTTTCTTCTTCACTCAATAGTTTGTCTCTTTTTTCTTTATATGAATACATAATCGGTAAAACCACTTCTTGAGTTTCTTTGTTATTTTCAATTTCTTTAGATAGGTTGATGGGTTTCATTTTTCTTTTTTAGAGTCTTCAAATAATTCGCTTATTTCCTTTACCTCTAATCCTCCTGAGTTTTCTTTTAAATGTAAATAGCACATAGGGCAAGAAGTGCATAAAACTTTTGCTTTTGTTTCTTTTGCCATGCCAATTCTTTCTTTAGCAATAGAGTTTGCGAGTTCTGGCTGATTTGATTTAACTCCACTCCCACCACCGCAACAAAAAGAATAATTCTTCGTGAGTTTCATTTCTTTTAGATTTCCAGATTTTTTTATTATATCTCTTGGTTCTTCATAAATTCCTTCATATCTTCCTAGATGACAAGGGTCATGATAGGTTATATCTATTCCTAATTTTTTAGGATTAATTTTTCCTTCTTTTACTGCTTTTGAAATTGTTTGAGTTATATGTTCTATTTTTATGTCCCATTTTTCAATTAGTTTAGGATAATTTTTATTAAACATGTGAAAACAGGCAGGGCAAGAAGTAATTATTTTTTTAACTCCTCTGTCTTTAAATAATTTAAAATTTTTTTCAGCAAGTTCTTTTGTTTCCTTTTCATGTCCTGCGTTTAAGACAGGATTTCCGCAACAAACTTCTAAATCTTTTAACATAATAAAATCAATTCCTATTTTATTCAATATTTTCTTATAATTTTCTTCTAAATCTCTTGCTACAAATTTTGTTAAGCATCCAGGATAATACAAAGTATTCCCACTGAACAAATTTAATATTCCCATGTTATATCCAATTATATATAGAGTTTAGTAGATAAAAAGCTAATCCTATCATAACTATTCCTGCTCCAAGCCTCATCCACTTTTTATTTCCTTCAACCCAGTTAGTTATCTTCTCTGTTTTTGTTCCATAATAAGCAAATAAAACCATTACTAATAATGGAAGTATGAAAATAAAATTGTAAAGCAACAAATATGGAATGCCAAATGTTTTATTGATGTGCATTAAGCTTAAAATAGCTAAATAAATTCCACCTGTGCAAGGAAGTTCTACTAACGCAACAATAATTCCCAATAAAATAACTGCCCAAAGCGTCCCTTTTTGTGTGATTCTCTCTAATGTGGGTTTCATGCTTACTGGAATTCTTAATGAAGCTCCTTTCCCATACCAAAAGAAATCCTTTATTTCAATTAACCCTCCTATAAAAACTAAAATCCCTGTAAAGATTATAACATAATTCATTATTCCTGAAAATTCAGTAATAATTTTCATAATACCCAAACCTGCTAAGAAATAAACTAAAAAGATTATGAAAACATAAATCAGTCCATACTTTAATGCCCTTTTTGATGATGCCGTTGAAAGCATTGTAGCTAGTAAGAATATTAAAACTCCAAAAGCACAAGGATTTATTGAATCAATTAATGCTGCAATAATAATGCTGCCCAAAGTTAATGTTTGAGAATTTGGATTATCTGAAGAGACCTCTGTTGAAATCTCTTTCATAGGATTACATGTAGTGATTGCTTCTTTTAGATTGTTAATAATAGGAGAATCTCCAACAAAATAAGAATAACCTTTTTGGCATTCAATTACTAAAAAAGGAACTCCTCTTTGATATTGGCTGATTCCCAATTCATCTGCAAATTTGGTATATTTATCCCTGTTTTCTTGATTATTGTAAACTTCTAATTGATAGACATTAACATTTTCTATATTATCTATTTCTTCTAAAATCCCATTATCTTTTACATTCTCGCAATGCGGGCAACCTTCACCCCAAAAGAAATAAACATTTTTTTGATTATCTGTAATTTGTTCAGCAGAAATATTACTCACAAAACTAAAGATTATGATTAAGAATAATAATGCAATTATCTCTTTTTTGAATTTTAATACCATAATATATTGACAATTATCAATATTTATAAAGTTTTTGAATTAAGAGTTACTAACATCAGACTCTATAAGTTCCCCCCTCTATTTTTATTGCTTTTCCATTAACTATTGCATCAGCTATTTTTTTCCTTGCCGATAAAACTAATCTGTGAAATGTTGGTTGAGAGATATTCATTTTTTTAGCACATTCTTCTTGCTCCAATCCCTCTAAATCTTTCAATCTCACAGCTTCAAATTCATCTACTTGTAAAATTACTTCTTCTAATTCTACTAATGGTATTCCTCTGGGTTTAAAATAAGTAACATTCGGCTCTAAGTTTACTCTTCTGCATCTATGTGGTCTTGCCATAATGAATTTATATTCATAATTATATTTAAAGCTTTCTAAAATAAAAAAATAAAAAAAAATTATTTCATTTCCTTAAGTCTTTTTTGGATTGCTTCTTTCTCAACTTCTATATCTTTTAGGTCTGCTTCAAGGATTTTCTTTTCTTCATCTTTTGTTAAAGTTATTGGTGTAGCATATTTTGCTCTAAACCCAAAACCTCTTCCAAATCCTCTACCGCATCCTCTTCGCATTCCGCCTCCGCAAGGTCCTAATCCTCTTCCAGTCATAGCACCCATTCCTTGAGGTCCTGTTCCATCAAAATTTGGCATTTTGTTTTTCCTCCTAATTGTGTTTATTTAGTTACTTCTAAAAACTTTTATGGTTTTTGGAAGTTTGAAAATCTTTGATTTTCATTATGAATATATATTCATAATACTATTTAAATCTTTCGAATTTAAAATAAACTGTTAATTGATTATAAGAAAACAAATAAGAATTAAGAACAACAGCAAGTTTGATTCTTTAGTTTGGCTTTAGAAAAACCTAATGCCTTAAACACATCACAGACCGTTTTATTAGAGATAAAATAATAAACCTTTTTTCCTTCTTTTCTCGAATCTAAGATTCCTGCTTTTCTTAATACACCTAATTGGATTGAAGTTGTTGATTGAGTTCTTTTAACATGGGGGAAGATTTCACAAACGCATTTTTCTCCATCTAATAAAAATTCCACGATGTTTAGTCTTGTTTCATCACCAAGTGCTTTTAAAATTTGAAGTTCTTTTTTCATGATATATTGAAGAATATCAATCTTATAAAGATTTAGTTTATATGGGCGCACGCGGGATCGAACCGCGGAGAGTTCGGTGTAAAAGAGTAGCTCACCCCTTAATTTGAGGAGTTTTTTATTTAGAATTATTCTTTAGAATTTTTATTCATAACCTCTTTGAAGAGGGTAAGATTTTCCTTCAATTGTTAGATATGATTTGCATTGTGCAATATATTCTTCTGTTTCATCTAAAACTTTGTCTTCATAACTTTCAACCCTGCTTTTGATTATATATCTATCATAAATTCCTCTTAAAAGCTTGAAAAAAGGAATGTCTTCCCATCTATGCTCATAGTCTTTAATTAAAATTCCTTTAATTTTTAATTCTGGCTCTCCAGAGTTCATTTTAACTTTTTTGCCTTCTTTTTGAACTTCTACATTCTTAAGGTTAAGGATAAGCCAATCTGTTCTTATCATGAACTGGAAATAATCAGAAACTTTTTTCTTAGCTTCCCATTTTATTTCAATTTTTTTAGAATCTCCTGTAATCTCTTCAGTATAATTTTTTTCAATAACCTTGTAACCTTCATCTCTTAACCAATCATATGCAAAATTATAGAATTTTTTAAAATCAAAAATCCCTTTTTGCTTGATTTTCCCAGAAAATTGTGTATCTTTTTCAGCCATTTTATAACTCTTTTTTATTATATTATATAAACAATTAGAAGGTATTTAAATATTTTTGTTTGCATAAAAAATTGTTTTATCCCGAAATAATGTCCTCTCGATAAAACAGATAAACTCTGTTAAATCTGCAGAGTTTATGAAAAAACTAAATACCAAAAAAATAAAATGGATCGTGAAGGAGGGCGATAAGAGAGACAAAGGCTTTTACACAATAGCAAGCATACAACATATAAGTTCAAGGCATGCAAGAAGAGTTCATAAGAAGTATGGTAATAACCCAAATCCAAGACTTTTTCCTTGTGGAAGAAAACCTAAACTAATTCCAAATGGGGAAAGAGAGCTTGTTGTAAACACTTACAATGAATACCTTGTCAGTGCAACTATGCTTGAAAGAATCCTCGATGAAAAAGGGAAGCATATTGGTCATAACAAAATTCATAAAATAATGTTAGAAGAAGGCTTAGCAAAGCATGAAGAGAATAAACAAAAGAGAAGGAAATACAGATGTTATCAAAGGCATCATAGTTTGAGCCTGATTCATATGGATTGGTTTGAATATAAGGGAAAATGGTATATACTATACGAAGATGATGCTTCTAGATTCATTACGGGAAGTGGAGAATTTTTAAATAGAAGTTCGGATAATGCTTGGAAAGTTTTCAAAGAAAGTTTGAGATATGGAGTTCCAAAACAGCTTCATTCTGATAATGATACAACCTTCAAAGCAAATGAACAAGAAGGAAAAAAGAAAGGAGAATGTGAATTTGAAATAAAAGTAAAAGAAAAAGGAGTCCATCAGATTTTTGCAAGAAGGCATCACCCACAAAGCAATGGGAAAAATGAAAAGCTCAATGGCACAATAAAGAATCTGATGAAAAAATTAGGAAGCTTTGATAAGGCGGTTAAACATTATAACTTCAAGAAACCTCATTGGGCATTAGATACCTCCGAAGGAAAACTAAGAACTCCTTATCAAGCCTTCCTTGATAAAATGAGAAAATAGGAAAATATAAAAATGAAAGACGACAACCTAAATTACCGAGAGGACAATAAAGCAGGACAATACAGTTTGCATAAAAAATATTTAAGAGGGTTATTTGATAAAGGAGTTTAATATAGATTAAGTTTTAGAAGTTTCTACATAGCTTCCCTGCAACTTTCGCATATTAATTGCCCGTCCACATTATATAAAATATCAAAGTTTCCACATTCTTCACATACTCCTTCTCTAAATTTTTCTCCTGATTTTATTCTTTGTAATTTTTCAGCTTCTTCTTTAATTGTATAATTTTCTTTTGCAATTTCAAATAATTCTGGCTGAATTCTTAAGATGTCTTTTAGTGTTAATAAGCCAATAATTCTTTTTTTGATTGTAACTGGAAGCCATCTAAATTTTGCTTTTTTCATTAGTTTCATTGCATCATAAATATCTGCAGAAGGTTTTATTGTTGTTATTTTTCTTGTGCAAATTTCTCTAGCTTCAACTTTTGCTAAGTCTCTTCCTGACTTCTTGCTTAAAGCCCACATTATATCACCTTCTGTTAATATCCCTTTTAATAAATTGTTTTTTTCTAGAATTAAACTTCCAACTCTTTTTTTAACCATTAATTTTACAGCTTTTAAGACAGAAATATCTGGTTTTGCTGAGACAAAATCTCTTGTCATCACATCACCTACTTTTACCCCTATTTTCATATATTGATTATAGTAATTTAAGTTTATAAATTAATCTTACGATTTTAAAGTTGTAATAATATTAATTAATAAAAGAGGGCATCTACTGACATCAAGCGAGATGAACAGAATTAAAGATTATCGAAATTCACAATACTAAAATATTTTTTATAATTAACTATTGTTTCTTAATATATGTTTTAGAGAATATACATTTTAGAATATAGATTAATGTTTAATTATGCTTAAAAATAGAGCAAATGTTTGTAAGACATGCCTCTTTTAACAAATATAGTGACTCAAGATGGAAAACAGATAGGAACTTTGGAAGATGGAACCAGGGTTCTCTTATCTAATCCAATTCCTGATTTTAATCATCAAGAAGTTTCTAAAAGAGTTAATGAAAAAAAGCCACATTTAAGAGATGACCTAAAAAATCAGGCTAGAAAAGACAGTACATATTTTCATCAAATTGGAACTTATAAATTAGTAACCCCTCTAGAAATTATTACTTATATTAAATGGGAAGGTAAACCTATTGAAAAATAACATGTCAGAAAAACAACTTGAATTTTATTTTATGAGAAATAATATATCTAAAGTTACATCCTTAGGTTATATTGGAGGGCAAGATGAAGATTTAGGAGGATATTGTGAGCCATTGATTATTGAATATTTTGATGGAATAGAACAATATGTGTTACACGAGATGTCACAAAGCAGAAAGGTAATCAAGTTTAATTATGGAAATCCAGAATTTGGAGAAAGAATTAATAATCATAAAAAAGCAGTATTTTCAAGTAGATTAGAATTATTAAAGGCATGGAATTGGACTAAGGGGCATTTAGCAATAAATGAAAAATTACCTTGGCAAGAAACTAATGCAGTTTGCGATTGTGATTGCACTCCACAAGAATTTTATGAATCAAAAAGAAAAGATTTGAAAGCAAAGGTGGCTTAAATCATGTCAGACAAACAGCCAATTTATATAATGCCTGAAAATATGGAAAGAACAATTGGAAGAGATGCTCAAAGAAATAATATTCTTGCTGCAAAACTTGTTGCAGATGCTGTCAAAACAACTCTTGGGCCAAAAGGAATGGATAAAATGCTTGTTGATTCTGTTGGTGATATTACTATTACTAATGATGGTGTTACAATTCTTGAACAAATGGAAATAGAACATCCTGCTGCAAAAATGATGGTTGAGATTGCTAAAACTCAGGATGCTGAAGTTGGTGATGGAACTACGAGCGTAGTTATGTTTGCTGGAAAATTATTAGAAAACGCAGAAAAATTATTAGATATGAAAATTCATCCCACTATAATCACTAAAGGTTATAACTTGGCTGCTGAAAAAGCTAAACTTTTTTTAGAAGAATTAAGTGTTGATGCAGGAGATAGTGAAGATATTTTAAGATACACTGCAATGACTGCAATGACTGGAAAAGGGGTAGAATCAATTAAGGAAAAATTTGCAGACATAATTGTAGAAGCAGTTAAACAAATTAGAGAAAATGGAAAAGTTGATTTAGGGAGTATAAAGATTGTAAAAAATAAGAGCAGTGATATTGGAGAAACTAATCTGATTAAAGGAATTATTATTGATAAGGAAAGAGTTTCAATAGATATGCCTCAAAAAGTGTTTAATGCAAAAATTGCATTGATTTCAGATGCATTAGAATTAAAAACTCCTGAAGCAGAAACTAAAATTTCTATTATAAATCCAGATCAGTTGCAGGATTTTGTAAACAGAGAAGAGCAGATGTTAAAAGAGATTGTGAATAAAATTAAACTTTCAGGAGCAAATGTTATTTTTTGCCAAAAAGGAATTGATGATGTTGTTCAGTATTATTTAGCTAAAAATCAGATTTATGCTTGCAGAAGAGTTGCAAAATCAGATATGGAGAATTTATCAAGAGCAACAGGAGGGAGAATAATTAGTAATTTAAACGAACTTTCTGAGCAAGAGCTAGGTAATGCTAAAATTGTTGAAGAAATAAAGCATGGTGAAGAAGGCACGACTTACATTAGAGATTGTGAAAATCCTAAGGCATTAACAATTTTGATTCATGGTGGAAGCGAGCATGTTATGGATGAATTAGAAAGAGCATTAAAAGATGGTTTGGGGGTTGTTGCTGAAGTTATTAAAAGCAAAAAAATTGTTGCAGGAGCTGGTGCAATTGAAATGGGATTAAGCAAGAAATTAAAAGAATTTGCTAATTCTCTTTCAGGAAGAGAGCAATTAGCTGTTCAGGAGTTTGCAAATGCATTAGAATTTATTCCAAGCACACTTGCTGAAAATGCTGGATTAGACCCTATTGATGTTTTAACTGAATTAAAATCAAAACATGATGAAGGAGAGGTTTATGCTGGAATTAATATTTTTAATAATAAAGTTCAGAATGTTTTGCATGAGGGCATTATTGAACCTGCTAAAATCAAATCACAATTAATTTCTTCTGCAACAGAAGTTGCAATAATGATTTTGAGAATTGATGATGTTCTTGCTTCTAAAAAATCAGGCTCATCATCTGGAAGGTCTAGTATGCCTATGAATATGGGTGAGATGGATTAAAAAATTATTTTTTTTCTGACAATCTTTTATAACTTGCTTTAATAAATTCATATTCTTCTTCAGTATCTATGTCCATTACTGCTCTTGGGTCTTTTGTCTCTATTAACCTAAATAAAACCCCGGGTTTTCTTTTAAAAGCATTTATAATATCATTTTCTGTTAAATTTTTTTGTATAAAATATTTTATTGCTTCAGGAAAATAATTTTTAGCTATAAATTCTGCTAAACGCAAGTATGCAAGAGCAGAGGTTATTCTTCTTATTGGAAATGCTTTTTCAACAAAAGATTCTATATATTCCATTTTTTTATTATCTACATTTGAGCCATCAAATAATACTAAATTTGCTGTTCTAAAATATCCTTTTCTTTCTTTTAAATAAAATCCAGAAGATTTTTTAAAAGGTTCAATTTCAGGAGGAATATTTTCAATATTTATAAGACTAAAATAAAAATCTGCATTATCCTTGCAATTTGAAACAAAATCATCTATTGTTTCTGGAGATATAAAAGGCAAGTCACAAGGAATAAAAAGGGCTTTTTTTGAAAATTTACTTAAAAGATTGTAAGGTGTCATTACATTTTCTATAAATCTTCTTGCTTCTTTTCTGGCTCTGCTTTCTATTGTTATTTCTTGCTCTACTATGTTTTCTAGTTCTGCTGGGCCAACAATAGCTATTCTATCAATACTCTTTGCTTTTTTTAATGAATTTATAACATTATTAATAATAGGTTGTTCATTAATTTCTAAAAATGCTTTATTTTTCCCATAAATTAATTTTGTTTTATCAGCATGAGTTCCTGCAAGAATTATTGCATTAAGCATTAAAATTAGGGAAAAAGCTTATTTTTAATGTTTTATGTGATAAAGGGCAATATCCTTAAAATCTTTCTAACCTCATTGTCTGAGAACTATTTTTATTTTTTAAAACTTTATTGATGTTTAAGAATTTTATTTAAATAATTCACTTATTGATTCCCCATGAGAAATTCTATATATTGCTTCTGCAAATAAATCTGTTAAACTAACAATCTCTATTTTTCCATCTTTGTCTTGAGGGATAGAATCTGTAACAATTACTTTATCCAAAAAAGAATTATTTATTCTTTCTTTTGCATCTTTGCTAAAAATTCCATGGGTTGCGCATGCATAGATTTGCTTTGCACCCCTTTGTTTTAAAATTTCTGCTGATCTGCATAATGTTCCTGCTGTATCAATCATATCATCTACAATTAATGCATTTTTATCTTTAATATCACCGACTATTGTCATTTCACCTACAACTCCTGCTTTTTTTCTTTCTTTATCAGTTAATACTACATTTAATCCTAATCTTCCTGCATAACTTTTTGCCTTTACTGCGCTACCCATATCAGGAGAAACAACTACTGCATTTTTTAAAAATTCTGAATAATTTTCCTTTAGATGTTTTATAATTACTGGATATGATTTAAGATTGTCAAATGGAATATTATAATATCCTTGTGTTGCAGGATTATGCAAGTCAGTTGTGATAACTCTGTAAGCTTTATCCTGGATTATATCCGCAACAATTCTTGCTGATATTGGAGTTCTTGGTTCTGCCATTCTATCTTGCCTTCCATATCTTATATAAGGAAGAACATTATCCACTTTTGCTGCATCAGACCTTTTCAGAGCATCATTAACTAAAGCTAATGAAACAAGCCAGTCCTGGGGATTCATAGAAGAATCATGAATAAAAAAACAAGTTTTTTTTCTTACACTTTCATTAACTTTAGCAAAGATTTCTCCATCATTGAATTTTTTTATCTCAACTTCCCCAAAACTATAAACTCTTTTCTTCCTTGGGTTATTTGATAATTTATTATAGATATCTTTTGCAAAATCAAATGCCTTCCCCTTAGGATCTGCTAAAATTAAAATCTTACTTGGCATGAATATAAACTCCTTTTATATAGTAAAAATTTAAAATTGATTTATAAACATTATTAATATGAGAAATATATTTTAAATAAAAAGATTATTCTTCATCCAATTTTTCTAGCAAGATTTTCAGTCCATCCACACTTACCACATCTTACATAAGATAAACTATCCTCATCTGAAATATAAGGATTTCTCTCAATAACTTGTGCTTTATCATATCCACATTTCTTACAAATGTGATCAAAATTAGCAAATAGGTTTTGATCATCTACTACTCCTTTTTTTCTCTTTTGTTTTTTTAGAAGTTTTTCTGTGGATAATAGTCCCCCTTCTTTAACAGAATTACATTTAGGACATTTAAATTTCCCTTTTCCAATAATTTTCATTATTTCATTACAATTTTTACAAAACTCCATTGTTTTAATAATATGTCTCTTTTAAATCATAAAATGCGCCGCCTGAGAATTGAACTCAGCTTCCATCCTTGGCAAGGATGTGTTCTACCGATAAACTAGCAGCGCATAATAAGGGAGATATAAGGAAATCCCTTATTACTCACCTCAAGTCATTTGACTTAGTTTTTACAAAATTCTTAGATATTTAAAGATTCTTATAAAAAATTGAAGTGATTGAACTTTAAAATAAAATTGCTTGGTGTAAACTAATATATCAAAAAGCATCCAAATAAAAATAGTGGTTTTAATAAAAACTTTGGCTACTTAATAATTCCTTTCAAATGTGGCATTTCTCTTTCAATAAATTCTATAATTTCTCTTTTGAATTGTGTGTTTAAAGAAATACCTGTAAATTTGGGTTTATTGTGAACAATTAACCAACCTTGCTTAGAAAGTTCTTTAATTATCTCTTTTAAATTTTGGAATCTTTTAAAATGCTCAATTCTATCATATTTTTCTCCCCAATTTCCTTTACTTCTTGCCAAAACTGATATTAGTTGAGCTTTCTCTAAATCAGATGTCATAACATTATAAAGTAAGGAGATTTTTAAATGTTTCTATTTTTGACACTTTCTTTTATTTTATAGAAAGGTTTATAAATATTAAAAATATTATATTTTTGATAAACTTAATAATTATAAAGAATTTAAATATTATAAAACAATCAAAATGAAAGTTAAAGAAAATAAAAGTTTTTTCCTTATGCAATTTGGGGATACCCCTCAGTTAAGAGTCCTTGATTTTTTAATAGGATTTCACTTTTTTGATTACCCTATAACTGAGATAGCAAGAGAGAGTAATGTAAGTTATAATTCTCTTAAAGTATTTTTCCCTTATTTTATTCAATCTGGAATTGTATGCAAGACCAGAAAGGTAGGGAAGTCTGATTATTTTAAACTCAATTTGAACAATCAGTTTGTTAAGAATTTAATTAAGCTTGATTGGAGTTTGACTAAAAGAAATGTCCTTCCAGAATTAAAGGAAGAAGTTTGTGCTTAGTATATCAAAAAGTTGTATGGGCCCACGCGGAATCGAACCGCGGACCGCTCGGTGTAAACGAGCTGTTTTGCCACTAGACTATGAGCCCATTAGATTAATTATATTAATCTTAAAAATATAATAAGTTGGAGACTTTTAAAGCTTACCTTAGTTAAATTTAGATTTTTTATTTTAATTCTTTGGTTTATCAATTTTATTTTAATATAATTAAAACTTATCTATTTGCTACTTTTCACTGATAAAAATAGATAAGCTTTAAAAAGGAGGTGTTTTTATTCTAATATGGCTGAGGAAAAAACTAAAGAAAATTCTGAAAAACAAGAAAATCATAAGCAGGATTATGAATTAAGTTTAGACAATAGAAAATACCAAAATCCTGAACTAAGAGATGTTAATGTTCCTAATCAACCATCTCCTAAAGATGAAAAAGAAATGCAAAAAGTTAGGGAGAAATTAGAAAGTTTAAAGAAATTTATTCTAAGCAAATATAAATTTATGCAGGCAATTGGAATTATTCCTCCTCAAGCAAGTGATATGTTTGATGAAGAAAATGAATTAAATGATGAAGAGAAAAAGAGTAAACCAATGCATCTTGTTATTGTTTTACCTGATGATAAAGAAAAAGAATTTAATCAAATAAAATTAGAAATTTTAAAGAAAGTTAAAGAAGACAAGCTTAAGATATGGCTGAATCTTTTTTTAGAAAAAGATTTATGGGAAATCTGCATGGATAGCAAATATAATATTATTGAAGCTATTGGAATGGCTTTCCCATTATTTGATAAAGGTATTTTAGGTGCATTAAGAATTGCACAGATACATAAATCATTAGTCTTAAGAAAATTTGAAAAATATGTTTATAGTTATGTTGTTGGAGGCAGTTTTATTTATAAGGGAAATGCCTCAAAAACATGCGAAGTTGATACTACTGTAATAATTGATGATACAGATGTTAAAAGAATGCCAAGACTTGAATTAAAAGATAAGTTAAGAAATATTATTTATTCTTATGTTATGCAGGCAAAAGAATTATCAGGAGTTCAAAATGAATTACATGTTCAGGTTTGGTTATTAACAGAATTTTGGGAAGGTGTTAAAGATGCTAACCCTGTTTTTTACACTTTTTTAAGAGACGGTTTTCCATTATATGACAGAGGAGGATTTTTGCCTTGGAAATTATTGTTAAAAATGGGCAAAATTAAGCCAAGCCCAGAAGCTATTGATGGATTTATGTCTGTTGGAGACAAGACAAGTGAAATTGTTAAAAGAAGATTATTAGATATTGTTATGGGTGATATTTATTGGGGAATTTCAATGCCAACTCAAGGATTATTAATGTTATATGGACTGCCTCCAACAAACACTTATGAAACTGTTAAAGAATTTAAAAGAATTTTTGTTGATAAAGAAAAGTTAGTTGAGAAGAAATATGCAGATATTTTAGAAGAAATTATGATTAAGTATTACAAAGGATATGAGCATGAGGAAGTTAAGGAAGTTAGTGGAAAAGAAGTTGACAAGCTAATGAAAAACTCTGAAGATTTCTTGAAAAAACTAAAGGAATTAAGGACAGAAATTGAAAAGAGAATGATGAGAAAGAATTTTGAAGAAATTCATACTAATGTGTTTAAAATTATGAAAGCATTATTTGGTGATAAGGATGAAGAAGCATTAATTAAAGAATTTGAAAAAGAGATTGTGAATAAAGGCAAAGGAAATCCTAGATTTATTCATACTTTAAATGAATTAATTAATGTTAGGAAGAAGTATAAAACAAAAAAGATTCCAAGTATTTTAGAATTTGAAAGTTTAAGAAAAGATTCTGTTTATTTAATTGAAGCCTTGATTGAGTATGGACAAAGAAAAGAATTAGGATTATTGCAAAAAACAAAAATTGTTTTAACATATAAGGGTAAACACGCAGATCTTTTCCTTACAAATCCTGCATTTTTAGTAATTGATGAAAAAAATATTAAGAAAATAACAGATAAAATAGAAGAGTCCAATATTAATGAACTTAATCAGATATTAGCTAATTTCAGAGGACAAAGAATAGTTATTGATGCTAAAGTCATGAAATTATTAAAGAAAGAATTAGGGGATTTTGATATATGTTTGTGAGAAGGTTTAAAAACCTAATTTTTCTATGATTTTTATTAAACTAATATCAATAATTATTAACTAAAAAGCTATGCAAGAGCTGCTTAAGCTAGAAAATATGTACCTAAGATATAAGAGTTTAATATTACTAAAATAAAAAAATTAAGAAAAAATCAAAAACAAAATGAAAGCCAAAGTTATACAATTTAGACGAGGAAAAAAAAGAATCCATGAAAGGCATTATATCTTAGACGTAGAAACAAAATCAAGAAAAGAAGCAACTAAGTTTGTTGGAAAAGAAGTCATATGGACAAGCCCTGCTGGAAAGAAAATTAAAGGTAAAATAAGTTCTAGCCATGGAAATAAAGGTTTAGTCAGGGCAATCTTTGAAAAAGGGCTGCCTGGACAGGCAAGAAACACAGAGGTGGAGGTAAAATAAAAAATATGAAAATTAAAATTTTCAATTCCAAGAAAATAGAGTATTTTCTGGACCCAAAAATCCAGAAAGGATTTTTTTGGTATTTAAATTCCCATAAAGGGAATGAAGGAATTTAAACATGACAAAATATTTTTTAGTAAATAATCAATTTGGGTTAATTAGTGGATGTGACTATGGTAGTGCAGAAGCAGCAAAAGCAGCTATTAAAACCAGCAATATCCCAGAACAATATGCTGAAATTGTAACATTTGATTTTAATTTTTTAGATAAGAGAGATACACATCCCCAAAATTATATAAATAATCCTAATAGTAAAATAAGACCCGGGGTTGTAATATAAATTAATGAAATGGTAACAGTAAGAAGAGCAAAAGCATATTCAAAAAAAATACCTGTTGTAAATAGTCGTAGATCTAGAAAACAGCAATTGAGCTATATTAAAACAGTTCCTCCTCAAAAAATTGTTAAGTTTAATATGGCAGACTCTAAGGGATTTGAAGAAGGTAATTATAAAATTAAGCTTACTCTTTCAACTGAAGAAAATATTCAGATAAGAGATTTAGCTTTAGAAGCTGTCAGGCAGTCTCTTCATAAAGACATGACAGATTTGTTAACTATAAAAAATTATTTTTTAAAATGCAATACTTATCCTCATAATATCTTAAGAAATAATAGGGTTTTTTCAGGAGCAAGTAAAGGAGAGAGAGTGCAGACAGGCATGAGTTTGGGTTTTGGTACTCCTGAAGGAAGAGCTGCTGTTTTAAGAAAAGGCAACCCGATTTTTACTGCTTATTTTAATGGGAAAGAAAACATTGCTAAAATTAGAGAATTTTTTAAGAAAATTATCTCAAAATTACCATGTAAGACAAGAATTGTTGTTGAGATAAGAAAGTAATTTTTTATTAATAATTCTAATAATTTTTTATGATATAAATATTTAAATATTCTTTTATTTGATTACTATTATGGACTCATTAACTAGAAACACAGGATTTATAGGAATTGAAACCTATGTTAAAACTGCACTTGTATATGCATATAAGACGAAGGATGCAGAAAAATGGGGAATTGATCCCAATGAAATTAGTTTAGCATATCAAGTTGATCAACCTTTGTTTCCACATCAATGTGATTTTGGTAAGGAATTAACAGCATATATGTTAAGAGAATTCAAAAACGAAGGAGGGATTATAAAGGTGATTAATAGTAATGAGGGGTTAATTATACCATTATCTGAACACAAAGTTCTGGTTCCTGTCCCTCAAAGGTTATTACAAGAATGGAAATTAAGTGAGCTTCTTGATTAAATTCCCTGCCTGAGCATTATTGCACATAACATTATAAATGTTATTAATTTTTTTAGATAAAAAGATATATCCTCGTTTAATACAAATCCCCACAAACTTTAAACATCAAAAATTTTCAATTCCAAGAAAATCTTTCTAGATTTTCTGGACCAGAAAAGCAAAGCTTTTCTAGGTTTTGTGGCTTAAAACTTCCTTTAGGAAGTTTTAAATATTGATTGAGTTTTTCTTATCTGTAATTAGATAATTGAAAATATTATTAATAATTAACAAAACCGCGCTTGAATTAATAGGATTAAGCTTAAGCAACTTATATAAAAAGCAGATTATTGATTATTAAAAGCGTCTTTTTTCAAAACCAGAGAAAATCAAAAAAATTTTCTTGGCCAAGAAAACCATAAAAGTTTTCTTTGGAAAGATGCAGACAAAAAATTTAGAGACTAAAAATAAAATGATTAAAAGAAAAGAAGTGATTGATAAGTTATTGGATGAAGAAGAATTTATTAAATGGTTTTCAGAGATAAGCAATAAAGATGTTTCTATTGTTGGCGGTAAGGGCGCTAGTTTAGGAGAAATGTATAATCACAAATTTCCTGTTCCTATGGGATTTGTTATAACTGCACAGGCTTTTGAGTATTTTATTAATCAGCTGGATTTAAAAGAAAGAATTAGTGATATTATTAAAAATCTTGATTTTGAGGAAACAGAAGAATTACAAAAAGCTTCTAGAAAAATTAGAGCTTTGATTGAAGAAAAACAAATGCCTAAACTTCTTAAAGAAGAGATTCTTGAAGCATATCATATTCTTGGTTCTGAAAAAATTGAATCAAGAGGAATTTCTCAAGATGCTTTGAATATTTTAAGAAATTCTCAAGAACCTATATTTGTTTCTATAAGAAGCTCTGCTACAACAGAAGATTTAGCTGATGCTAGTTTTGCAGGACAGCAGGAAAGTTTTCTTAATATTAAAGGAGACTCTAATTTAATTGAATATATAAAAAAATGTTTTTCTTCTCTTTATACTGCAAGAGCAATTTTTTATAGAAATAAAAAAGGATTTAAAGAAGAAAGTTCCTTGCTTGCAGTAGTGATACAAAAAATGGTTGATTCTGAAAAATCAGGGGTTATTTTTTCAAGAGATCCTGTTAATTTAAGCGAGGATATTGTAATAGAGGCTGTTTTTGGGTTAGGAGAAGGAATTGTTAGTGGGAAGATTAAACCAGATTATTATTCTGTTTCAAGAGATTTGAAAGTTAAAGATGTTAAAGTTGAGGTTAAAAATATTGCAATTGTTAAAAGCAGTGGAGGACAAAATACAACTGTTAAGTTAAGTCCTGAAAAAAGCAAGAGCAGGGTTTTAACTAATGGAGAAATTTTAGAGCTTGCAGACCTTGCTATAAAACTTGAAGAGCATTATAAAAAACCTCAGGATATTGAATTTGCAATTGAAAACAAGAAAGTTTATATTGTGCAATCAAGGCCAATTACAACATTAGAAAAAAGAGTAAAAGGCAAGATTATTCAGGGGAAAATTATTTTAGAAGGACTTGGAGCAAGCCCTGGAATTGGTGCAGGTGTTGTTAAAATTATTGAAACAATGGATGATTTGTCTAAAATAAAAAAAGGTGATGTTCTTGTTACTAAAATGACTAATCCAGATATGGTTGTTAGTATGCAAAAATCAGTTGCAATTATAACTGATGAAGGTGGGATGACTTCTCATGCCTCAATAATTTCTAGAGAAATGGGGATACCTGCAATTGTTGGTACTGTAAATGCAACCTCTGTTTTAAAAGATGGTATGAAAGTTACTGTAGATGGAGGGCATGGAAAAATCTATGAAGGGGAGGTAGCTGAAACTCAGCAAACAGAAATTAAACCTGCTGTTAGTGTTAATAAAATTAAATTAAAACTTATTGTTGATTTGCCTGAATTTGCAGAAAGGGCTGCAGAATCTGGAATTGACTCAATTGGTTTGACAAGAATAGAAGGAATTATTGCAAGCATGAATAAACATCCTTTAAAATATGAAAAAAATAATAATTTAGGAGATTATACTGAATTATTAAGAAAAGGTATTGAAAAAATTTCCAAGCCATTTAAATCAATCTGGGTAAGAGCAAGTGATATCAGGACTGATGAGTATTCTTCTTTAGAAGGTTCTCCTGAAAGAGAAATAAATCCTATGCTTGGTTTGCATGGAGCAAGATTTTTATTAAAACACCCAAAAATCTTGCAAGCAGAATTATTAGCAATAAAAAAAGTTGCTGAAAAATATCCTGATAAAAAAATTGGAATTATGTTCCCACAAATTATTTTATTAAATGAAGTAAAAGAATTAAAAAAATATTTTAATGAGATTAAGACTGAGAACATGCAATTTGGGGTTATGATTGAAACTCCTGCTGCTGTTCAGATTATTGAGGAAATTTGTTCAGAAGGAATTGATTTTATTTCATTTGGAACAAATGATTTAACACAATTTACTCTTGCTATTGATAGAGGAGAAGAAGAGGTTCAGTATTTATATGATGAATTAAATGCTTCTGTTTTATCGCAAATAAAAAAAGTTATTGAAGTTTGCAAAAGAAACCAGGTTGAAACAAGTATTTGCGGGCAGGCAGGAAGCAATCCAAAAATGATTGAGTTTTTATTTAAATGCGGGATTGATTCTATTTCTCTTAATGCTGATGCTGCATTTGATATTTCAAATTTAATTAAGAAAATGGAATCTGAGATTAAAATTGAAAAAAGCCAATCTGATAATGTTCAAACCGGTAATCAGATAGAAAAAACTTATGATAATAAAGACCCTAGAGTTGTTATTTGTGCTTCATGTGGAAATGAAACAAAGCTTCCATTTAAACCAAATAAAAATAGAAGTTATTATTGCAAATCTTGTTATAGAAATCGTAAAACTCCAAAACTTCCAGAGCTGTCTAATCCAGACAAAAATAAACCAGTAAATATAAAAGATATAAAAGAGCAAGAAAAAAGGCTTTTGAATGCAGATAATATTAAATTTCCTGCTGAACTTGAAGGAGAAGAAGGTATTGAAAAAGCAGAAGAAATTGCAGAAAGTTATGAAGCTAATATAGGCCCTATTGAACCTATTGAAAATCTTGAAAGAATTGAGAAAAAATCAGAAGAAATTCACCAAAAAGTTGAAGAAGATAATCTAGAAAGAGCAGAAGAAAATGCTGAAATTGAAGAAAACATTGAAATAATCAGAGATGTTGAGGAAGAGAAAGTGGATTAGGAAGGTTTTATTTTACATATCTTCTAATCCTGGTTTTCCTGGTATAAATTCGCACTTTAAACCTAATTTTTCAAAATATTTGCACATTGCCTTACACGCAAATGTTTTAGTTGAATAATGAGTTCCTCCAAGAATGTTAATTTTGTTTTGTATAATCATGCGCAGGTTTTGAATGTTCATTCAAAACAGAAATCCCTGTAATAAATGTATTTTTACCTATTAAAAACAAGCAAAATGCATAAATCTGAAGCAAATTTCCAGTCAAATCCTAAACCTCTTAAAGAAGATAATGAAAATCTCTTAGAAGAGGAAGAAGGAGATGAGGATAGTAATGAAGATGAATATGAATAGATTATTTTAATCTTCTTTTTATTTTATAGACCAGTCGTAATCTTTTATTTTTCCATCTCTTGCAGGATCCCAATAAGCAATTTCATTATGCCCAGATCTTCCAATTGCTCTTGCTAATAATATGGATTTTTCTGCAATATGGGGTTTTCTTAATTTATTTTTATTAGTTAAAGTTGGGTCATAAATTAAAACATTGTTGCAAAGTTTTTTATAAAACTCAGTTCCTTTTCTTGAAAATAATGCAAAAGGATTCATTTCTAATGGAGTAAGATTATAAGTTTTATATGCTTCTTTTATTATTCCTAAGTAACCTGCAATATCTTGAGGATAAAAAGTTATAACATCACTTCCTTCTCTTTGATTTTCCCAGGTATATCTAATGTTGAACAAATCGTGTGCAACTCTGTCACTTTTAGGTTCTCTTGATTCATCATATATCAATGCTGGTTTAATGCTTAATATACTTGCTAGATTATACTGGCTTCTTAAGATAGGAACATGCAATAACTTAAACTGATATCTTGGTTTTTTCTGTGTTCTTGAAGGAACTTCAATAACTACACTTGCTCCTTCACTTCTAACTTTTTTAGAATCTTTATATGGTTTAACTTTTATTCCTTCTGTCATATTTTCTGCATATGCAAATAATTTTCCTCCTTCAGGACACCAGACAAAAGGAACAATTCTCTTTATTCTATCTGCCCATCCAGGCTGAAAAGAAAATCCAGTAAAATAGATTTCATCTTCTTTCATTTTTTCTAATTTTGAAAAATCTTGCTCTCTTAATTGTAAAGGAGTTAAATTAGAATTATAACATTGTTCTTTTGTTTTTGGATGACTAAGAGCAATTAAATCTCCATGATGATAACATTTTCTTGAGGCTTGTGCTCCATTTTCTACATTAATATAGAATCTTCCAGGAATAAGCTGGCATCTTAAAATTAATCCTTCTTCACTAGGATCTAATCCATTAATTCTTTCAGTAATTCCTTTTTGTCTGTAAATTTCTTTATTATGGAGTTTTTTTATCATAGCAGGAGTTCTTTCTCTAAAAAATGATTTTTTTGTCATGTGTATTCTTTGTTTTTAAGATATTTAAGGTTTTCTATATTGTCATTTTAAAGTAATTATATTATAAAAAGATTTATAAAGGTAGGATAAAATAAGATAATGCAAGAATTTTAGAAAATTCTTTAAAATTTGAAGATGAAACAAAAAATCTCAATAACAATTGACGAGAAAGCATTGAAGATAATTGAAAACATACTTAAAAAAGAAAGAAGCGGCAAGTTTAGAAACAGAAGTCATGTTATTGAATATAGCTTGAATAAATTTTTAGGGGAAAGTAATGATTTAAATAACCATGAAGGGGGGGAGTAAGATGCCAAAACTTAATAAAATTATTCTTGTAGGAAATATTCAGATTTTTGATGAAAAAATGACTAGAAGTGAAGAAGAAAGACAATTAGATGTGTATACAGCTGAACAAATTGTTTATCCTGATTTAGTTTTTACATTAAAACATAAAAAATCTTACTTAAGACCTTTAGTTAGAAGAACTAAAAATGAATTCCAAGTAATTTCAAATCCTTTATTTTTTAAAGCTGCAAAAGAAGCAGGATTAGAAGAAATTAAATTTGATTTATTAATGGAAGGGGATCAAATTGGAGGATTAATTGAAGACTATCATTTAAGATTTCCAGATAAACCTGAATTAAGAAGTGCTACAGATACTTTTTTATTCTTTAATAATAGACCTTCTTTTACTGATTTTAAAGGAGAAGTAAGAATTAATCCTGCAACTTATTTAAGAGATTATCAAGATATAAATTGTGTTAGATATTCTATCCCTATAAAAGGAAGAGGGATTAGAGATATTAGTCTTATTGAATCTGGGTTTTTAAGTGAGTTTATTTCTAGGAATGGAGAATTAAGAAGTGTTGATGGTTTAATAAAAAAATTTGGTGTTTTTAAAGATTATTTTTAATTAATCAATTTTTATAAGTCCTTTATTAATAAGGTTATTAGCTTTTTTATAATCTTTTGGTTGAATATAATAATAATCTCCTTCTGTTGAAGGTGCTTGTTTTACTATCCCTCTTTTATTTTTAGGATTATAAACATTTTTTGATATTCTTACTTGAACAATCTCTGCATCTTGTGGTTCAATTCCTCTTAATCTTAAAACTTCATAAGTTTCTGCTTTTGATTTAGTAAAATAAAATCCGTCTCCTGCTTTTTTTCTATCTAATCTTGAGAAATCAGGTTTTTTTCCAGGGGTTGCTAAAAAACCATGATACATTTTTACCCATGCTTTTGGATCTGTTGAAGATGTTCCATGGGATTCATCAAATCTGTATTCTTCTTTTAATCTTTGAAAATTCGCAGCATTATGAGCCCTTTGGTGTTCTTCTGTTATTTCTACTAATTTACTCTCCTTAGCACCACTAACAACAGATAAAACCCATCCCACAACAACCAATCCCAAACCAATGAAAAACCAGATTCTTGAAACAGCTGTTGACAAGTCAATAGCAGCTCCTGTTGTTGAAAATGGCTGGATAATTATTATAAAAATTCCTATTGCAATTAATAAAAATCCTATTGATTTTAATCCTCTTTTGAAGTTCATGATTTTATTAATAATATGGATTATAAAAACTCTTTTATCCATATTTGTTACCACTCCTTAATTACATTAAATAGAAAGATTTAAATACTAGATTTTCTTATGAAAATTAATAAAAATGGCAAATCTTACAGACATAATCAACCAAGACACAGGACAGGCTATTTTAAGACCTGATTTTAGTATTAACCCTAATGCAAGTTATGATAGAAAAAGCTTTGTTAAACATGCTGGAGATTTATTTGATTTACAAGAATATTCTGGAAAGTTAAGAGAAAAAACTAATGATTTTGATTCTTTATATGACTTAATTAATGTTCTTATAAAATATGCTCCTGGTGACGCAGAAACAAATGTAAATACTTGGAAACATGACACTCACGAAGCATTAAAACAAGCTAATGACTTTGAAGGCCCTGGTTCTGTTGCTATGGGTAAATTTGTTGAAAGAAGAAGAGAAAGTATTTTAAATAAATTATCTGCAGAACAATTATATGCTTTATTTCAAAGAATCCCAATTTATGAAGGAAATAAACCCCAACATAAAAAAATTAAAACATTAAGAGACAAAGTTTATGGAATGCAAAAAGCAGCACAAGAAGAACAAGACCCTTCTCAAGTTGTAGCAGATGAAGTAAGACAATTAATTGAAATGGCTTCACCTGATAAAAAAGAATTTATTATGAGAAACCAAAAAGCAATGCTTGCTTCTTTAAATATCGCTGTTATAAAATCTATTCAAAAAGAATATTCTCTATTGTTTAAAGATGCAAATGGAAAGTTAAATAAAAATCAAATTAAAGAATTTTTAAAAGATAATTATCAGATTGTAGAAGACTTTTTAGATGATGAATTTTCTAATAAAAATAATGAAGAAAAAGCAGATTATTGGAATGATAATTTAAAACCTCAATATTTACAATTAGCTAATGCTTTGTATGGCCCTGAGGAAAAAGCACAAAAACTTGTAGATAACAGAGCAAAAGAAGAAAGAAAAGCCAGAGCAAAAGCATTAGGTTTAATAGTTTAAATAATTTTTTTATTTAATAATTTTATTTTGAGACTTTGTTATTCTTTAATTTATAATAATTGAAGTTTATGCAGATAAATTGCTTAGCTTAAGCTCTTATCTCTATATCTTGAAGGTTTATAAAATATTAATAATTGACTAAGAATAAAGATTATTGAAATTAAATAATCTCCAAAGAAATAATCTAATTCTTATTTTTAAATTATTACTAAATCAAATTATTTCTTCAATAATTTTTAAACCAGTATTAAAAAAATTTTCTGCTTTATTCTGCCATGAATCAATAATACTGCCGTCGATGTCTTTGATTTCTCCATGCATTACTCTCCTATGCAAATCATGCAAATCCCTGAAATCTGTGACATATCTAAGTTTTAAGAGATTTTTATCTACAAAATTTTCTTTTAATAAAATTGCAATATGCTCTCTGCTTGGAGGAAGAATTTTTATAGCCATAAGCAAGGCTTGTGCAGTGTCTACCATTGCCCAATAACTTCCTTCAATAGCACTAATTTCTGCTTGTTTGCTTAATTTAATATGATCCGGAACTCTGTTTAAGCAAGTATAAATTGCTTCTGGAGTTGGCTTGATTTTTCCTTGTTCTAAAAGTGCTTTTAAAGGACTAAAAAAACCTCCAAAATCTATTAAAACATCTCCATACCTTATGATATTAACTACTGTTGGATCCCCTCTTATTAAATCATTCCACCAAGTTGTTAAAGTAACTGTATTTATATGCAAGTCTTTTTTATAAGGGTTTTGCTGCACAATCTTTCCTAATTCTTCTCTATACCAGACAACTAATCTTTCATCAAATTTAATTGTTGCATTATCTATAATTATTATTATGTCAATATCAGAACCAACTATATTTGTGTGTTTAACAGAAGAACCAAAAAGAACTATTGCTTTAACCATTTTGTCAAATTTTGTATAAACTTTTTGTGCAAAGTCCATTGCAATATCTCTTTCATTTTTTAATTGCAATGTTGGAATTTGTTTTGCAGAAAATCTTTTTATATTCGTCTCTTTTTTAGCTTTATTTTTAAGATTTTTTTTTGGCATTTTTTCTCTTTTTTATTTAATAAATAATTTAATTGCATATATAAAAAAACCAAGAGCTATCAAAAGTGCTATAATGGCTGCAATTGCACTTATTGTTTCTATTGTTTCTTTTTTCATCTTCCAATTGAGGCTAAGATATTTATTCCAATATTACCAAATAAAGTTCCAAACATAGCAAAATAATCAAACCAATTAAAGCATATTGTGTTCTTAACTCTTCCTATTATAAATAAAATTAAAACAAAAGTTATTATTGCTGAGATTAGATTTAATATATCTGATAATTTCATTTTATGACCAGGCTTTTATTGTGAATATTATTAATACTATAATTATAAATATTCCTACAGCAATCCCAATTTTCTGCAGTAAAGAGATTGTTTTTTTCTTCATCTTGCCTCCTTTTTTTTATTCTTGAAAAAAAGATTGATTTTGACTTAACTTTTCCTAGAAAATCTTTAGATTTTCTGGAGCCAAAAATCCTTGATTTTTTTGCTCTCGGAAAAGTTATTCTTTGTTCAAACTTGTCTTTTTTAAAGAAAGTTTGTCTTTTTTTCTATATACTAATGAGATATATGTTTTTAAATGTTATTTATTTTATTATTAATATTATTTATTAATTTATTGATATTATTTATAAATAATTTTTATGTTTGTTTAAGTAGCTTAATTACTTATTTGTATCTCTTAATACTTTATAAATTATTGATAATTTATTATTTTGTTGATAATATTTGATTTTGTTAAGTTATGCAGATAAGTTGTTTAGCTTAATTTTTGTTGTGTGTAATTTGATGTTCTGATAATTTATTGATATTACTTATAGATAATTTGTTAATGATTTTTATGTTTGTTGGAGCCGCTTAGTTACTCATTTATATCTCTTAATACTCTATAGATTATTGATGATTTATTTTTTATTTGATCTTCTGATAATTTATTATTTATTAATTTATTGCAGGGTTTAGTTTTGAAGATGAGTTGTTTGTGATATTCTTATTTAGCTTACTCTCCTTTTTTTAATTTAATAGCTTTTTATTATTTTGATTTATTTTTATATCTTAATATTTTACAGATTATTGATATATTTTTAAATATTCCTGATTCTTATTGATTAGGAGTGCCTGAAAATCTTGATGTTCCTCCTGGCATTTCTCCTCCTAATTCAACTGGAAGTGTTGTAAATCCTAAACCATATGTTGAATGATGTATTGGGGTATTTATTGGGCCGTGCCCCATATAATAAGCACCTAATCCCCCTAATTGATTCCATGTAACTCCTCTTGTGCCATATAATGGGCTTCCTGCTTCTTCTAATTGATATGGAAAAGGGCTTGTTTGAAAATGCTGGAAAAAACCTCCTCCTTCAAATATTTTTTTGCCTTTAAACTTAGCTTTTTCTAATTCTTTCATAACTTCAGACATTGGAAGACTTCCTTTTCCAGGAGGCAAGTCTGTATGAGTTGAACCAAAATTATCATTTAAATGAACATGTTTTACATAAGGAGCAATTTTTCTAGTTTCTTCAACTATTTTTTCTTTTCCAAAGCCTTGTTTTCTCATCATACTTATATGAGAAGTGTCCCAGGTTGCTCCAATTAATTTTTTTGCTTGGTCTTGTGCTTCTGATTTTGAGATTCCTTGGTTAACAAGCTTTTCAGTGAATTTTCTTCTTGTGTCTTTAATTAATTCTTTTAAATCTTCTGCATTTGAGATTGCAGAACCATAAGGAGGATTTTCAATACTAATTATAGGAGATTTTTCACCAAATTTATTATAAGTATTTAATGCAACATTGCTAAGAGTTTCACTTGCTTTTTCTTTTGCAAAATCTTCAACTTTTCTGTATTGCAAAGGAGCAGCACCCTCTAGTCGCCTTAGTAAAGCTAAACTTTTATCTATTAAATTAGATTTTATTATAGGGACTTCTGCAGGGTCTTCTCTATATGCTTTAACTAGTACTTTTTTTTTATCTTCCCATTCTTTTCTTATTTGATTTAAAATTTTATTAGTATATTCTTTATGCTTTGGATTTGGATATTTTGCAGCTTGTTCAAATAAAGTTCTAAAAGAAGTATCAACATTGTCTAAGAATAAATCTGCTCTTTCAAGTTTTTCAAAATCTCCTTGATTTTTTTCAATTTGTTCTTTTGTAAGTGGCCCTTTTGCTGATGCTTCTGCTATATTAGCAGCAGCTGGAACAAGAATTTCATCTGCTTCTTTTTTATAAAAAGCAAGATTTGTAATTGCTTGTATCCATTTAGTATTATTTGCTGTATCTAATCTTTGTTCAGGAGTTTCAATTTGTGGTCCTGCTCTATGATGGCTATATAAAAATTCTCTTTCCAAATTAATAAACTGGCCTGTTTCCTGGTCAACAGCAATCATTCTTCCCATAACCTCTGCTTTGCCTCTTTCTTCTGGTTTTATTAAAGGCCCATAAGATTCTATTCCACCTTCTTTTTTTATTTTTGTAGGAATCATTTCACTGCCAGGAATAACAGATGCATGAATTGTTACAGGCATGTTTCCATCAGGAGATAACTCGTGGCTTCTTTCAACAAAGTTTGTGAATTGTTTTTCTACTTCTTCTCTGTTTGATCTTGACCACCCTTGTTGTGTAAATCCTGAAGGGTCTAGGGTTGGAGCATGCAATGTAGATTCTGCTCCTGTTAATAAATTTAATCTCTTAATTTCTTTAAGATGGTCTTTTGGCATCATTTCAAAAACTTCTGGATTAATTACTGAAAGTTCTGTATTTTTAACACCTTGATTTAAAAGATTATTAACTTCTTTTAATTGATTTGCTGTTTGAATACTTGTTGTTCCTCCTAATTCTGATAAAGGGATTGTATATCCCATATAACTATATTCAGGGTCTAAAAGAAAAGTTGTTCCTGGATAAATAGATTCAAAATTTGTCATTTTATATTTTATACTTACTGCCTCTTTTTTGTTTGTACTTTTATTAGTAATTTATAATATTTATAGTTTTGCAATCAATAATTTTTGGTTATTTAATGTTTTTTTATTGATAATGATTAATCTTATTAAGTTATGCAGATAAGTTGCTTTTATTTATTATTGATATAATAATTAAGGAATGGTTGTTTTTAAAATTGTTGTTTAATGTTTTTGATATTATTTACTGATAATAGTTAAATTTTATTAAGTTATGCAGATAAGTGTTGCTTAACTTAATCTTCTATTATACACAGTTTGTTCTTATATTTTTTATGAGTTAATCTTTTTATTTATTTTTGATGTTAATAAATAATGAGTTGTTGTTTTTAAAATTGTTGTTTAGCTTGTTCTTATGTTCTTGATAAATTAATAATTCTACCTCTTAATCTTTCAATATCTTCCCTCGCCCATCTTTCTACTTTAGGCATAACATAACCGAATTGATTTAGATAACTATAATATAATACTCTTACAGTACTAAAATCAAATATGGGCTCCCTACCTTGAGCATTAATATAATCTTGAAAGAAATTATCAATACACCTTCTGATTGTGGATTTATCTGCAAGAGTTAATTCAACCCCACTTTCTTCTATGAATTGAATTGCCTATCCATTCATATTTATTATTCATATCCATTAGTTATTATTATTTTTAATAATTGAATTATTCAAATCTCTTTGGTTCATTTTTATTTTGAAAAGGCAAATCTTCTTGTTGCTTGAATTTTTCTGGTTTTCTTACTTGATATTTTTCACTTTGTGATTGAACTTGGTCTATATTTTGTTGTTGCCAAGCATTAAAATCCATTCTTCTTTGCCCTACAGAAGCTATTGCTGTTTCTCTTGTTGTTAAAGCTCCTCCTGAAATATCTAATTCTGTATCTGCTTTTCTCATATTTTCATAATCCCCTGAATTATAACTCCCAGAATATTGCGGAGCATTATATAACATTGGTTGCTCTGGCTCTTTAGTTTTTTCTTTATTTTCTGTTTGTGTTGGTGTTTGTTTTAAATCTTGTTCTAAATCTTCAATAGGCTCTTGTTCTAAAAATATGGAAACTCCTTGCCTGTTAAAATGAAAAGCAGGCTTAGAAGGAACTTCTTGTAAAATGTCTTCTAATGGTTCTGATTCTTGCTCAGAATCTTCTCTAAATTCAGGTTCAGTTTCTTCTTCTACAGCTTCTTCTTCAGAATCTTCATCTTGCACATTAATCTTCCATTCTGCCATGTTTGTTTTAAGTTAGAGAATTATATAAATTTATGTTTATAATCCTCTTTTTAAAATTTAGAGATTAAACGATGTAAACGAGGCGATACTATTTTTTACCATAAAATTAATAACTTTGATAGAATTTTATATATGAGAAGGCACATACTTGTGCATATTATCATCTAACCATTTAAGTGTAAATTCCATTACCCCCCAAACATCAACAGCAACAAAACCTCCTCTTGGTTTTACTGGACCTTCTTCTGCTACTTTAATTTTGAAATCATCACCAACTATATCATGAACCACATAACTCCAAAATTGACCCGGATTACCCATAATTTCTGAACCATATTCTTTTTGGTATTTCTCATATTCTTCATCTTCACACATTTTTCTATAATTATCATCAAAAAGTTCTACTTGGTCAGTCCCAAATACTTTTATTTTTAATCTCTTTAGTTCATTACCATACCTTTTATTAGTTTCTGTTTCTTGATATAATTGGTCGCGAATCAGCGGTAAAGAACTCACACCCATAGAAACAATTTCTTTGTAAGCATCACAATCTAAATAAGGTTTTGCAAATGAATAATTAATATTATTTATACAATGTTCTTTCCATCTTCCTAAAGCATCCTGAAACCTTTCTTCTAATTTTGCTGCCATTTTAATCTCTTAGAATTCTAAGGTGATTCTATTACCATCACCTCTAAAATACAATAAAAAAGAGCTTTTTAATCTTTTCTGTTCATCAATTTTTTGGTAAACAGCATGTCATAAAATGTTATTAAAAATTTAGTCAAAAAAACATATCTATTTCTTTATCAATATTTTTCTTGTTTTAAAAATTGATATTAAAATAGCATGTCAAAAAAACCTGAATAAAGAGATAATTTTCCAAAACAATAAAGTTTATATACTGGTATAACTGTTATACTTACAGGAAATATTATATTTCCTGTCTATTCAATTCCATAGACTAAAAGGAATTGCCTATTATGGAAAATAAATGTATTAAAGATGTAGAGGAAGAAACCTGGAAAGAGTTTAGAGCTTTAGCTATAAAAAATAATCTAAAAATGTCAATTTTATTAAAAATAATGGTTAATGAATTTGAAAAAAATTCAAAAGATTTCTGGAAAGAAATATTATCAAGGAAAAAGTCATTAACTGACGAAGAAGCAGACAATATTGAAAATATTGTTAAAAAAATGAGAAAAGAGAGAGGGTTTAGAGATGAGTTTGGTTTTTGACACTTCGATATTGATTGCTATTGAAAGAGGAGATAAAGAAGCAATAAACAAACTTGAAAATATATCTAAATCCCATCCTTCCTCGCCCCAGTTAACATTTGTCTCGTTTTTTGAATATTTGACTGGATTAAAGATTATAAAAAATAAATTTTTTCAAACTAACTTAATATTTTTAAAAAAATTTAATGTTCTTCATACAACAAATTCATCAGCAGAAATCTTATCTGATTTAAAAATTAAATATGACAAAAAAGGAATTGCTTTATCATTAGCAGACTTGTTATCTGCTTCTATTGTAATTGACAATAATCTCGTTCTCGTTACTAAAGATAAAGATTTTGAAAGAATAGAAGAATTAAAAAAGATTATTTTATGATTCTAATATCTTAGGATATATTCAAGTTTTGCAGATGGGGATAATAGTTTGATATCAGAAAAAATATGGAAATCTTAATTATATATCAAAATTAAAAATATTATGGGTTATTAAAATACTTTAAGAAAATTATTAATAATTCTCTTTATCAAACCCAAAGACTTCTTCTATTTTGCTTCTTGGAGGCCTTGGTTCAACATCTTCCATATAAGGGAATGATGCCATATTGTGTGCTTTTTTGTAAATATCAAACACAAAATAACAATTATTTATTGCAGTTGCTTCTGCTAAATTTCTTATGTATTCTTCAGCATAACTGTCTTTTTTTATTCCTTTTTGTTTTATGAGTGTAAGTTCTTTATCTTCTTTTTCTCCAGTTATGCTTTCACTTGGCTCTTTTAGTTTTTTTGAAGGTTTTAAAAAACTAAAAAGTGCTGAAAAAGGATTAATATCTTCTTGTTCTATTTTTTCTTTTTCTTTATCTGTATCATCTAAAAGCTCTTTTAAATCTATTTTTAATTCTTTCAAAGATTCATCTGTCATTCCTTGGACAAGTTTTAAAGAATCTTCTAAATCTGATTCTCCTAATTTTGCTTCTAATAATTTAAGTTCTTGGTTATTTAATGCATATGCTCTAAAGTCAACATCTGCTCTTCCCCCAAAAACATAATGCTGCCCTGCTTTTCCTGGAATTCCTCTAAATTTAAAATCTACAAAAACAACAGCAGAATATTTTCTTAATTTTCTTAATTTTCTAAAATTATATGGCAAAGTTTTGTTTGTTATTTCTTGTGAAACACTAATATCATTTTGTCCTCTTAAGATTAATTCCATAAAAACAGTGTTAAAAATATTAACTAATTCTGGTCTGTTGGAACCTAATTCTTCATTTTGTGCTAATTGCTGTGCTGCTCTAAGATAGGGTTTTGCCCATCTTGCATTTAATTTTAATGCATTTACCTGACTTTTTAGATAAATTTTTTCAATTTCAAATCTTTTTCTTAATTCTTGTTCACTTCTTTTTTTCCATTCAAGAAATTCTTGAATACGGGGTTTGAGAATTCTTTTAACTCTTTCATTTAAATCCATATCATCAACATCTTTAATAGATTTAGCAATTAAAAAAGCATCTCTTAGTGTTATAAAATTTAAATTTCCTGCTGTCATTGCATTTATGCTTCCTTGTCCTCTTTGCATATCTACTTTATCCATCCACATTTGTTTTAATGACAATAATCCTGCTTCTGCAGTTGTTTTATCTGATGAATTTGCAGCATCATAATGACTAAGGCGTATTTTAAATTCTTTTAAATCATAAATAAGATTTAAGACTCCTTTTAGGATATTATTTACTGTTCCTAAAACTCTTGATGCTTCTTGCTGCATCTGGCTTACTTTTGCTTGTATTTCTGAAAAATGCCCGCTTCCAGGAGATGATGCAAAATTATCCATTATTTTTTTAACATTCCCTTCAAATACTTTATTCATAAAATCCAAAAGCCAGAAATAAACGGGTTCTAATGTTTCTGATGATGAATTATAAACTAGATTATGGTCTGCAACTGGTTTTGGCTTTATTTCTAATTCTTTCATACTTTTAAGTCCAGCATCAAATCCTTGCTTTTTAATAATTGATTTAAATTTCTGTAGGTTTGCCCTTTTTCCTTCTGCATATCTATCTGGATTGATTACACATATAATCTTGTCTACTTCTGACATCTCTACTTCTGACATTTTTTATTTACTCCTTTTTTATATTATTTATCTATAATCTGAATAATTTCAAATATTTAAGCTTAATTATCAATAGATAAAGATTTTGATGTTTAAAAATTTCTTTGAAAATTTTTAAGCCACAAAAATCTTTAGATTTTTGATGTTTAAGAGTTATTAATATTAATTAATATAAGGAAGAGTTGTTTAAAAAATCTTCTATGGATTTTTTAAGCTTCAGAAACTTTATGTTTCTGAGAGTTGTCAGAATTTTTCAATTCTGAAACCACAAAAATCTTCAGATTTTTGATGTTTAAAAATATTAGTGTTGAAGGTATTTGAGGTATTAATAATTTATAATTTTAAAATTATTAATTCTAGTTTTTCTCTTATTTCTTTTTAAACCATAACAAAATACTAGAAACTAATAATAATATTCCTCCTAATAATCTAAAAATATTTGGGTTTCCAGCTCCAATAACATTTCCTGTTATGTTATTATTCATAAGAAGCGAGCCTAATCCTATACCTGCTAAAACAACTGCAGCTACTTTTTGAGGAACCGCATAATCTTTTAATGATTTTATTGTGTAATTTACTTCTTCTCTTGCTCTTTCATTAACCGCCCTCTTAAGAAATCTATAATCTAATTTATTTATTAAACCGTGTTCATAGATAATATTAATTGCAGTGTCTGCAAATCTCATATTCTCTACAGTTGCAACAGCCTCTTGTAATTTTGGCATTCTTTTACTATTGCCTTCTGTTTGAAATAATTTGTATAAATCTCTGAAAGCAGATATATTATCATCCAGATATTTTTCTCCTTTCAAAATTTCTCTTGCTATTCCTCCTCTAAATACTTTTTTGGATTCTTCTTCCAACCCTTTGCTTAAAATTATATTTTGGCCTCTTTCATCAAAAAATTCACCTGACACTACATAACCTGCGAATTTTTTTGTTAAATCTTTTTCATCTAAAGCATTGTTATTACTAAGATTATGCGTTATATAATCTCTTAAATACTCATTTATTTTTCGTTTATCTAAATAATTTTTTAAAAGAACTTCTTGTTCTGCAAATCTTGGGTGTATTTTGATTATTGCACCAACCCCTTCTTCTATAGCAGAATTAACAATACTACCCAGGTCAATCCTTTGCTCTTTATTTTTACCTCTTTCTGCCATGTTATAATAAGAAAAAATGTATTAATAAGTTTGTTGGTTTTTAAATTTAATTTATTAATCTATCAATAATATACAAAACAAATATAATAAGGAGCAATTATTCATTAAGCTTTGTTTGAGTAGATTAAGTTTCTTGTATATAATGACAGATCTTTAATGTTTTTTTATGAAATCCATCATGCTTTTTCTTTCAAATTTTATAATCTCGCGTGTTTCTGAATTGATTAATATGTGAAGGATTATCAGTTGATCTAACATACAAGTTAGATTCCAGATTAATTGGTTTTCATGATTTTGTAAAACCGCAATTATTTTATGGAATTTTGCAGTAATCTTGTTTTCTTCTGCTTTTTTTTCAGCTATTTCTTTAATTTCATTTAAATCAACCTTGACTTCTGATTTTATTTGAGTTAATTTTGGCTGGTTTGGTATATCTGAAGTTATTAATTTATCTTGCCTCATAATAACTTCTTTGTTTCTAGTTAATTCAAATGTGTAAATCTTGCCTGATTTTCCTTCTGGAAGTTTATAATCAAGAGTCTCTTTATTGTCATTACTTAGAAAATCTACAATAAAAAATCCTGCAATAAGTTCTGCATCTGGGTTTTCCTGGATAAATTTTTTAAAAACAACTGAACTTGTTACTATTTTATATGTTTCTTGAAATGTTGCCATGATTTTAAAAGGGACAGAAGGTTTTTAAGAGTTGTTGTTTTATAATCTAAAAATTTAAATACCTCTTTAAGATGGATTTTTTATGACATTTGGTATTTTTGGAGATTTTAAATACAGAGGATATATTTGGAGATCTGTTTTTTTAGAGACAGATTCTTCGATGGCTGAAGAAGACAGATTTAGAATAAGAATGCAAATAGCAGATATGTATCTTGACAAAAAAAGCGAAAAGAAAATAAAGGGGGAGGATTATGAAGGAAGAATTACTACAAATAATAAATCTTATTTATTAGGGGGGTTTTGGGGGCAAGAATTTGATGTAATATTAGAAACAAATCATGGAAAATCTAAATTAAGCCTTCTTGTGGCAGAACTTGTTGATGTTTCATTAAATTAGAATTTTTTCTTCAATAAAGATACTTTTTATTATCTTTGATATAACTTTTCAAATAGAATAATATTTATAAATAACTTTTATTTTTTATGGAGATGAAAAAATTAACAAGAAGATTAGTTGAGGTTATTACAAATAATATAGATTTAAGTTCAATGGTAGGAGAAATAAATGTATTCCCAGTAGTAAGAGTTGGTTTATACAATAATTCATCTGCGATAAATATACCTACTAGCATAAAATGGGGGGTTGGTTATGAAATAAAACAAAAAGATAAACCAATAGGTATTGGAAAGGTTTATTTTCCAATTAGAAAAGGAAGTAAAGTAAAGTCAGATGAAGCTTGCGAGGAATTTAAAGCTATTATTAATGTTGGTGCATATGGATCTTATAGTCAACAACTAAAAACAAGCGTGAATATTATGCCTGTTAGGTATTCTAGTTTTAAGGCAGAGGACTCAGATAATTAAGATCAAAATTAACTCTTTTCTTCAATTTCTTTCTCTATTTGTTTTATAAAAGCATCTTTTTTTATTGAAGCTACTTTGCCTGCATGCCCGACTGCAAGAGATTTTGATTTTTCTTCCTTATCTCCGATAATAGAAAGATTTATAATCTCCAAATACTATTATCTTACATGATATTTAATCTTCTGCAATATTTACCAAAGCATACAAAAATAAAATTGGATGAAGACCTTAGAAAAAAATTATTTTCATCTAAAAAGGTTTCAGAATGGAGTCGTCAATTAAAAATTCCCTTAAAAAATATGAGTAGATATAAAATAGGTTCAAGATCTCTATCTCTGAACTTATTTAAAGATTTACTAAAATTTTCTGGATTGAAATTAAAAGACTTTCAAGATAAAACACAGTTAAAAATAAATCCTACTGGAAAATATTTAAGAATAGGGCCTTTTGTTGATATAAATGAAAGTTGGGTTTATGTCTCTGAATTGATTAATGGTGATGGGCATATTCCCAAAAAATTTTGGAATATTACTTTTGTAAATAAAGATTCTGGATTGATTAGGTATGTTAAGAATTTTTTTATATCTCTTGGTTTAAATGAGTCTCGTTTAACAATTGTGAAAAATAAAAATGTAAACTTTCTTATTATAAGATCTTCTTTATTAGCATACATCTTTAATAAAATCTTGGAGGTTTCTGTTGGGAAAAAAGAAGAAATTAATATTCCTTATTTTATAATTAAAAATAAAAAATTAGGAATTTCTGCAGTGCGAGGGGCTTTTGATGCTGAAGGAAGTATTAGTTTTACAGGTTCTAGGAGAATATCTATATCTTCAAATAGTGAATTATGGATAAGTAAATTAAATAAAATTTTAATAGGTTTAAATATAAAATCTAAAGTTTATAAGGAAACAAGGGGAAGAAAAAAACCATTATATCGTTTATTTATTTATCATATAATAAATCTTAGGAGATTTGCTAGAATAATAAAACCTTTACATACTGAAAGAAGTTTTAAACTAAATAACATAATTAATGAATTTAATAAAAATCCCTCAAGAATATTTCATAGAAAAGTTTTGCTTTCTATTCAAAAAAGGAATTTAAGAAGGAAAGAAATAGCAAAAGATATAAAATGTGGTTTAGTTAAAACTGCTAATAATATAGCTTATTTAAAAAATAAAAAGTTTATTATTCCAATAGAAAAGATTTACACAAATAAGGGATGTTATTTTAAATATAATATAACTAAGAAAGGATTAGAATATCTAAAGGCAGGAAAATCTTATTATTTTTAACCTTTGTAAAATTCTTTATTTTCTACCTCTTTTTTCATCATATCGATTAATTGTTTTTTTGTCATTTGTTTTATTTTGCCCCTTCTTCGTATAGCAAGAGTTTTATTCTTCTCTTCCTTGTCACCTATTACAACAATTATATTTATTTTCTCTATCTCTGCCTGCTTTATTTTTCCTGGAAGAGGCTCTGACTTTAGGTCTATATCAATTCTAAAACCAAGTTCTTTTAATTCATTATATAATTTTTCACAAGATTTATTATTTTTATCTGTAAAATTAATTATTCTTAATTGGATTGGGGAGAGCCAAAGTGGCAATCTTCCTTTTGTGTGCTCTAATAAGATTCCGATAAATCTTTCTAAACTTCCATATACTGTTCTGTGAATCATTACAGGTCTTTGAATTTCATTCTTTTCATCTTTATAAGTTAGGTCAAACCTTTCTGGCATTGCAAAATCTAATTGAATTGTTGCACATTGCCAGGTCCTTCCTAAAGAATCTTTAATATGAAAATCAATTTTAGGACCATAAAAAGCTCCATCTCCCTTATTGAGTTTATACTTAATTTTTTTATTTTTTAAGACATTTTCTAATGCTTTTTCTGCTTTATCCCAATCTTTATCTGAACCTATTCTTTTTTCAGGGCGTGTTGAAAGTTCTAAATGATATTCAAAACCAAAAATATTGTAGAATTTATTAACTAAATTAATTATATTTATTATTTCTTGTTCTAATTGCTTTTCAGTACAGTAAATATGAGCATCATCTTGTGTAATCTGAATAACCCTGAATAATCCTCCTAAAACTCCTGATAATTCCTGCCTGTGAACTATTCCTAATTCTCCTACTCTTAATGGCAGGTCTTTATATGATTTAGGAGAATTTTTATAAATTAATATCCCTCCAGGACAATTCATTGGTTTAACTGCAAATTCTCTTCCTTCATACTTTGTTAAAAATATGTTTTCCCTGTATTTTTCCCAGTGTCCTGAAATTTGCCATAATCTTTTGTCTAGAATCTGAGGTGTTAAAATTTCTTGATATCCTGCTTTTTTATGCTTTTCTCTCCAAAATTCAATTAATTTATTTCTTATGATTAATCCATTATTATGCCAGAAAACCATACCAGGAGCCATTTCTGAAAAGGAAAATAAATTCATTTGCTGCCCAAGAATTCTGTGGTCATTTTCTTTTAATTTTTCCCTGTCTAATTTTGTTTTTGATATTTGATTAAGTAATTGTTTATAATCATAGCCTAAGACACCTTCGGTTTCTTGTGGTGTCAGAAATTTTGATTTCTGAGCACTATCAGGAATTTTTAATTCCTGAAGCTTCAACTTCCCTTTTCCAACTTCATCATTCTTTATCTCTCTGCTTAGTTCAGCAAGAGGATGTCCTTTGCATTTTAATTCAAATTCTTTGTAATATCCAAAAGGAGCTCTTGTAACCTGAAATTTTTGTTTTTTTAGTTCTTGCTCTGCTTTTATTAAAATCATTTTAGCAAAATTTGGACTTGCTAATTGAGAAGATAAATGAGCATAAGGATATAAAACAATATTTTTGCTTCCAACTTGTTTTGAAATATCTGCAATTTCATTAATCAGTTTATTAACAATGTTCTCGTTTGTTTCATCAGATTTTTCAACTGCAACAAGAATAACTAAAGGCTCTTTTATTTCTTTTTCTTTTTCCTGTTCTTTAGTAAGTTCTTCAGGCTCTTTTATTGCCTTCTTAACTGGCTTGAATTTTATATAATCACAGTGTAAACTAAGGATTTTCATGCATGATTAAAGAAAAACTTATTTTTAAAATTATGCTTTAAGTATCAAATCCATTAAAACCAAGATTAATCAGTATTTTTTTAATCTCATTAATTGTCTGTTGTTGAGATTTTTTGTCAGACATTCTTACAAATCTTATTAATAAATCAACTAATTTTGATTTATCCATTATTTTTAATTTATTTCCGTCTGTAATAAAATAAAACCTAAAACTTTTATATCTTAATTCTTTGATTACAATTCCTCCAATATGTCCTAATGATTTGCCTTTATAGGGATTATCCCTAAGAGAATGCATTTGCTTGAAGATTATTTTAGATTCTTCTTTGAATTTTTTGAGAATTTCGTCTTTTAAGCCTTCAGCAATGCTTACCTTGGCCATTTTTTATCTGCCTCTTTTATGGCATCTTCAATTGGAATAAATCCCTCATCAGACATTAAGAAATTTCTTAATTGTTCTTTAACAGCTAAAGAATAAATTCTTTTAAGAATCTTATCATAACTTTCTCCTTTTAATCCAAAAGAAGATATTTTATCTTTTGTTTCCTTACTTAATTGAATTGTTGTTATATTTTCCATTTTATATCTATAGTAACTATAGCTGCTATAGTTTATAAAGTTTTGGGTCGTGCATATTTAAGCAACTTAATCTCTCTTAATTTTATCGAGGATGCTGAAAAACTCGCTGAGAACATCTGCTCCTAATCTAAATTTTTCTTTAGTCATTTCAGTCACTATTTTTTTAATTTCTTCTTTATTAATTAATTTTTTTTTGAAAGCTAATAATAAAACCCTTAAAGAGCCTCGTGGTTTGAGATTGTATAAAGAAGCAACTTTTCTTGCTGCCTTTTCATCAATTAATAATTCCTTATTCCCCTCTTGCAAAGCCAGAGCGATTGTTTCTGCCTCACCATAATCAATAGATTTATAAAAATTAAGAAAAGAAATTGCTTTCTTTTCATAGTCTTTTGATAATTTTTTTATTTCTATAATTCTGTTTTTAATTGCTTCTTCTATTACAAATGATTCTGAAGAATTTTTTAATTTTCCTTTTTCAACAACTTCTTTATAGACTGCTTCTGATATATCTAAATTTCCTAAAACCTCTTTTAATAGCTCTATTTTGTTCAGTTTTCCAAATATTATTAAAGGTGAAGAATTAATTATCATTTTAAAAAAAGTCTTGGGTGTCTTCTTTTAATTCTTCTAAACCATAATGAAATTCTATTCCTCTTTCCTTAAGCAGATCTAAAAATTCAGTTAGCGGAAGAGCTGCTAGAGTTGCTGCTTTCCAAGCGGTTGCCTCGTTTTTCTGGAATCTATCCAAAGCTATTTCTAACATTTTCTTTTTTATACCTAATTTTAAAACTTCTCTTAATACTGAAGATTTTGTTGTATTTTCGTATTTAAGTATATTCTCAACTTCTCTTAATTCTTCTTTCGGCAATCTTACAGATATTGAATCATCCATTGTATACATATGTGGTATTTTGTATATATAAATGTTTTGATAATTATTAATAGATATTGTTGTCACTATATAGATATAACATAATCAAAGAGTTTATAAATGGCAAAATTATAGCATAATTGTATAAAAATTACAATTTTATTGATAAAATGGTAGGAAAAAACAAAGATGAAAAATGCATTTGGAAATATGTTGCTAAAAATGATTTGGAAAAATTAGCAAATGGAAATAGTTGCATTACTCTTAGTTTAGATAAACCTTGTTATAAATGTGATGGAACTAAAGAATATGCAGAAAAAATAAAATGTAGGGCTTATACTGCATAAGGAGAAAAATAAAATGGCAACAGAAAAATTTTATGGAAAAATCTTTGATGGAACAAAAGATGAAGAATATAAAGAGAAGTTTAAGCAATACCTTATTGGTTTGCCTAATGATAATCTTCCTTTTAATTGTTCAAATCTAAGAGTTTTATCTGAGGATATTAAATTAATAAATAAAGGTTATCCTTCAGAAACATATTCTCAGGGAAGTTTGATTTGCCTTTATGCTATTCCCATAGAAATAAATCCTCACTGTAAAATAGATTCTAAAATAAAATATAAGAAAAACAATTTATTACTTAGATTATTTGGATACGGAAAAGGAAAGTTAGAATTTACCTGTTTAAGAGAAGGGCAGATAAGAGTTTTCAAAGCAAATCTAACTGATTTTAAGGGAAAATAAAATGGAAAAAATAGAAAACTTAGAAGGAGTAAATTTTGGAGAAGAGCGAGTTGATGGATTATTTAAAGATTTTAGAACATTAATCGATAAGATGAACTTAGTTGAAAATCAAAAGTATTATCTTACAACTGCGATGTGGAAGGAAATTCTTGAAACATCTAAATCTGAAAGGGAGTTAATCTATAATAAAATTGCTGGGATAGTGAAAAGAGAGTCTGATACTTTTATTGAATTGGATAAAATAAAAAAAGAATTTGATAAATTTCATTCGGGTTTATGTTATTATTTTGCATGTAAATATGGTTTTGGAAGAGAATTGAGGGATTAAAAATGCCAACAAAACAATTCAACATTCGTAAGAAAATAGCCAAACATAAATGGTTTATGGGAGGATTAGTAGGCTTAGTTATAGCTGGGAGCCTTATATTAAATAAACAAAATGATATTCAGAAAGAATTTCAGGACCCCACCCAAATGCCCAAAATAGTTCAACCTGGGCATGTAGAATATAACAATGGAGATCTGGTTTCATATGACTTTGTGAGATGCACTGCAGTTGTTTTTGATTATGGGGATTCTGCACTTATGGCGCATGCCACACCATTATTAGAACCTAAATTATTTATACTAACAAGAAAAGAATCAATAACTGCAGGAAGTGTTGTAGAATATTTTATTCAAGAATCAAATAGGTTAGGTTTAAATCCTAAAGAAGCAAGGGCGTATGTTAATGCCGGGGATAAAAAATCTTTAGATAAAATAACCGAAGAATTAAAGAAAAATCATATTCCTGTAATTAAAGCAAAGATGCGATTTAGAAAGGGCTATGATCCTAGTTACAGCGATGTAAGAACAATTTTATATTCCCCATCAAGAAATAAATTAAGTGTTTTCAAAGAGTCTGAATTTCCAGATTATCGGACTATCAACCAATCAGATTGGGAAGGTCCTTAAATCTGCTGGGAAAATTAAAATGGGACAGCAAAACATAACAAAACAATTCAATATTCGCAAGAAAATAGCAAAACATGGAACTAACTCAATTATAGTTATACCTAAATTGCTTCAGGGAGAGCTTAGGCCAAAGATGATTGTTGATATTCAGATTAAAGTTGTTGAAGATATGGAGAAAAGAAAATGACAAGATATGAATTTAAAAAACAAATGAAAGAACAAAGCTTTGATTGGTTAGGTAGAAATGCAAGAAGAACTCTATTGGTTTTCTTAGTTGGGGCAGCTATTCTTGCTGGAATTAATAACCTAAAGGAAAGATATCTTACTGACAAAGTTAGTACTGGTATTCAGACAATTGAAGATAAGAAACAGCAATTAAAAAAAATAATTATGAAGGAAGATTATCCGACTGCAAATTATATTATTAGACCCGACGGAAGAAGAAAAAGAATAACTGCTGATTTAAAGCAAGAGATTTTAGAAATGGAACGAGAACTTAAAGCAAATAAACATGCAAGCAATGCTAACTTCTATTTACCAAAAGCTAATGCCAGAACCCCTGATAAATTTGAAACCTATATTGTAAAATATGGAGATACTTTATCTGAAATTGCAGAAAAATATAGTGTTCCTATAGGAGAAATCCTTTGTTACAATCCCAAAATCACAAACCCTAACAAGATTTATGCAAATCAAGAAATAAAAATTCCAATAATATAAAATGAAAATGGCAGAGAAAAAATGAAACTTAGAAAGTTAGCAGAAGTAGCTGGAATTTTAACATTAGCTACAGCTTCATTATTGTATGCTGCAAATAACAAAGAAAAAGCAAGAGCTTCTAATTCGGGCTTAGAGACAAAAGTTGAGAGTATTGAGCAGAAAACTGAAAACAAACAAGAACAGCAGAAAAAGAAAATTGTAGTTCTTGATGCTGGGCATGGAATGGGAAATACCAAAGAAAATTTATATGATCCTGGGGTTGTTTATGGAGAATTTAAAGAAGCTGATATTGTTTTAAGCCAAGCTGGAAAAATAAAACAAATACTCGAGTCAAGAGACTATGAAGTTTATTTAACAAGAAACAATCCTTTAGAAAATGTTCCTCTTCCTGCAAGAGCTGAAATTGCTAAAAAATTAAATGCAGATATTTTTGTGAGCTTGCACTGCAATTCTGCAGATGATAAATCAGCTTATGGACAGGAAATATACCAAGGAAGTAATGAAAGAAGCAAGTCACTTGCGCAATATATAAGTGGAGAGTTAGATAGGGAGATTAAAAAAACCGGAAAATTTAAAACAAAAGATAGGGGGATTAAAAGCAAGAACTTAAGAGTGCTAAATACAAACATTCCAGCAGTTCTTATTGAATCTGGATTTTTAAGTAATGATAATGACAGAGCTTATCTTACAGATAACATAAGTGATGTTGAAACAGCAATTGCAAATGGAATTGATGGGTATTTGAAATTAAATGGCATAATGAAAGAAAGATTAAAAGTTTATGATGGACTGGTTGATAAATATGTTGAAGAATTTAATAAAAGCCGAGGAATGAGTCTTGATTCTGATTTAGTCAAGGCAATAATTTTTAAAGAATGCAGTGCGAATAAAACCAATGACCCTATGCAAATTGCTAATTCTGTTTGCCCTGCCTTGGAAGCTTTGGCAAATAAAAGAGAAAATACAGATTTAATTGGAGATTTCTCAAAATTAAAAGGAAAAACAAAAAACAGTATGTCTATGGAAGATGGAATTTATGGGGGGATAGGTTGGCTTATTCATAAAGCAGCTATTTATGAAGAAAGAATTGTTGAAGGCGATGAAACAGCAGTTTATGAAATAAAGAAAGGGGATAGTTTTTGGAAAATAGCAAAAGAAAATGGAACTACTATAAAAATATTAAAAGATTTAAATCCTGATAAAATTCCTACAAGATTAACACCAGGAGAAAAAATCTTATTAAAACCAGCAAGAAGAGAAATATATATTCAAGGATGGAGAAGTTGGAAAGAAGCTGTTGAAAAATATGGACCTGCAAGTGACAGGAATTATGCTGATAAAGTTTATTCTATTTTAAAAGAACTAAAAGTTTCGAAAAACTAAGAGAATTAATTAAGATTATTCATTCCTCAAAATACATCTTTCTACTGTTTTATCATCAATCCTTTTTAGATTATTCTGGAATTTTTTGATAAATTTTACAACTTCATCTGCAAATAGTTTTTTCATTTCTCCGCTTAAAATTTTGCCTTTTTTATATTTTTCTTTGAGTTCTTCGCTTTCTTTTTTGTTTAAAAATAATTTTTCAAGATAAATAAAAGAAACATCAACATCTGGATTTCCTCCTTTTTTTCTGTGCTCTTCTGCTGTTGCTTGTCCTCCTGAAAACGCTTTGCTGATTTTTTTTCTTATTGTTTTTTCATCATCATTTAAAAATATAGCATTATCCTTTGATTTTGACATTTTTTCTCCATCAATTCCAGGCAAGAATTTAGCATGAAGTATAGCAGGTTTGTTATAACCAATTCTTCCTGCAATATCTCTTGAGATTCTTATATGAGCATCTTCATCTGGTCCAATTGGGACTAACACATTTGGAATTTTGTATTTTTCCTGAGGAAATAAAATGTGCGCAGACTGAACTGCTGGATAAAAATGCAAACCAATATTATCTTCTGGCTTATAACCATAAGTTGCTTTTATTTCAGAATAATTTATTTTTCTAGATAATTTAATTGCTAAATTATAAATATTAGTATAAATTTGGTCAATAATAAAATAGGTTTTATGCGGGTCAAATCCATAAGCTAAAAGCTGTTTTGCTAATTCTTTAGAATTTTTTAATGCAGTTTCCTGATCTTTAACTTTTCCTGCAACATAACTTTCATCATCTGAAATTGGGATAAATACAGGAATCCCATATTTTTTTTGAAAAAATAGATTTGTGTCAAAAACAGCTTTATGCCCTAAATGCAAAGTTCCTGATGCATTGACTCCTGAAAGAATTGCACATTTTTCATGTTTTTTTAAAGCAGAAAAAAACTTATCAAAATCCCTATGTGAAACAAGAACTCCTGTCTTAAATGTATAGAAATCAGGAGTTTCACTAAGTTTGTTTATTGGGTCTGCCCCAAATTTCTTTATTAATTCTTCATTATCGTGAAATAAACCTATTTCCATGCTTAAAACACTGATTTTGCATATATAAAACTTACCAAAATGTTAAGTAAAGTGTTCAATTTAACATCTGCTCTCTATCTTCAATATCAAAATTTATCTTATAATTATTAATAAAAATAAGCGAAATCTTCGAGCATGAGGAGAAGATTGAGCAAGAATAATTTGAGCCGAAAGGCGAAAGTAATGTTAAGATTTAAGGTTTACTTTATACAAAAATATATATTAGATTATAATCTTAGGTTACAGAAAACATTTAAATACATATTTTTATTTAAAATAGCATGAAAAAGAGTTTAATGTTAATGGGGGTGGTATTATTTAGTGTTTTATTTTTAATTGCAAGTGTAAATGCTGGTATTTATTTTTCCCAGCCAGAACAAACTTATAATTTAGGAGATATTATTATTAATGATATAACTGTTGATCCTATTGCAGAGGGTTTTTTAAAAGTAGATTTAATTTGTGAAGAGGGTGCAGTGAATATTTTTAATGGGATTCCTATTGAAGGAAAAGCACGTATTGAATTTCCTTTAACTGCTGCTTATATACAAAATATTAGTGGAGGGTGTTATTTTTCAGGAAAATATAGTCAATCAGTACAACAAAGCAGAAGCTTTCAGATCTCAAAAATTCTTAATGTAAGATTAGATGTTAATTCTCTTTTTGCTAAACCAGGAGAAGAAATAACTATTTCAGGAAAAGCTACAAGATTAAATGGTGCAGGAGCAAATGGAAGTATTGAAATTAATATACCTTTATTGAGTTTAATAAAAGAAGAAACAGTGAATCAGACAGTGAACAATACTGAAACTAATGAGACAGGGGTAGAAGAGCCTGTTATAGAGAATTATGATTCAGGGGAGTTTTTTGGTAAGATGATTGATGGAATTTTTTCTGTAACTTTTACTTTAGAAAAAAATATGCCTGCAGGAGATTATAGAATTGATGTTCTTGCTTATGAAGAAGCTTCAGGAAGCAGGACAAGCGAAGGAGTTTCTACTGCTAATCTAAAAGTTGCTCAAGTTTTGACAAGAATAGAGGTTGTATTGAGCCTTCAAAATTTAGATCCTGGACAGGAGCTTAGTTTTAAACCAAGATTATTAGACCAATCTAATCAAAATATAGAAGAAAAGGTTTCTGTTATTATTAGAGATGAAGATTCAAACAGAATTTATGAAAGAGTTGTTCCTTCTGAAGAAACAATAAATTACAATATTCCAACAAATATAAGCGCAGGATATTATGATATAGAAGCCTCTAGTTCTGGACTCAGTGAAGCAAAAAGTTTTTATATTAATGAAAAAAAGATTGTTTCTCTTGAATTAATAAATACAACCTTGATTGTAACAAATATTGGAAATGTGAAACTTGAAGATTATCCTGTTCAAATAGAATTAAATGGAAAGCCTTTTGTGAAAAAAGTAAATTTAGAGCTTGGTGAAAAACAAGAATTTAAATTAACTGGCGATGGAACTTATGATATTAAAATAAGTGATGAAAATAAAGAACTTTTGCAGAATGGTGTTGTTTTAACAGGAGCTGCAGTAGGGGTTGAAACTATTAAACGAGCAGGTTACTTAGCATTAGGCAACCCAATTGTCTGGATTTTTTTCATCATTATTTTAGCAGGGGTTTTGTTATTCTTTTTTAGGAATATATTTAAAAAGAAATCTTTTGCATATCCTTTTAAGGAAACATTTAAGAGAACTTTTTCTAAAAAACCAGTAATTTTAGAATTGAAAAGCACAGGACAAACTGAAAAAAATAAAGAAGAAGCACTTAAGCCTGAACAAAAACAACAAAAAACTTTTGGAGAAAATAAATTTTCTTCTGTTGCTTCTACAAATCGAGCAGAGAGAGTTTTAGTTTTAGATGGACAAAAAAGCAAAGCAACAATTCTTATCCTTTCAATAAAAAATAAAATAGATGATTTTGCTAAAAAGAGTTTAGAGAAATCAATTGAACATGTTTATGAAAAAAAAGCTGCAGTTTATGAAAAAGGAGACAGTATTTTTATTATCTTTAGCCCTTTAATGACTAAAACCTTTAAAAATGAATTAGAAGCTGCTAAGGCTGCTGAAAAAATTGTATTATTCTTAAATGAGCATAATAACAAGTTTAAAGAAAAAATTGATTTTGGGATTGGGATTCATTCTGGTGATATTATTAATAAGATTGAAGATAAAAAATTAAAATTTACTGCATTAGGAAATTTAATCTCAGGTGCAAGAAAACTTGCAGATGCTTCTGATAAACAAATTTTAATAAGCAAGGAAACTTATGAAAAAGCCATGAATGATATTAAGGCAGTGAAAAAAGAGGTTAAAGATGGAGAAGCTTATGAAGTTCAAAAAGTTATTGATAGAGAGAAAAATCAAGAGTTTATCAGTAGTTTTTTGAATAGGATGGAAAAAGAAGAGAAAGGGAATTAAATAAAATAATTTTATATATTATTAATTCTGGTATCTTATTTAACCAGATAAAGTAACTTTTTCAAGTCCTACCTGTTTTCTAAACTCTTCTTGAACATTTTTAAACTCATGCTCAAATAAAGGGAGTCTCAAGATGGTTACAGACTGGTTATATGCTTTAAATGAGCCTTCAAAAGATGTGAGAGAATCACTGCCGTTTATTGGTAAATTTCTAAGTTCATAATCGTATATGAAGCAATTATTTTTATGTAATTTACTTTCTATATGTGAAACAAGTAATAAATAATCACTAATACTTTTTCTATGGCTTTCAGATATCTCTGGGAGTTTAGTATCTTCACTCTGAAAACCATAAAATCTTTCAAAATTATTTTTTATTGTAACATTCCCTAATCCTTCAACTTTTCTTGTTTTTGGATAAAGTTCCTGGAAAACATATATAATTTGTTTTTGTTTATTTTGTTCATCTGCCATATTTTAAGATATTTTAAATGTATTTAAATATTATTAACATTAAAAGAGTATTTTATAATTCTTAATGTATATATTTTTATTAAGGATATCTCCCCCATTTTGCTTTGTGCGGGTCTGGAACCTGGGTATCAAAGTCGAAAAATTCCATAAATTCAGTTAAGACTAGATTATTTGACTCTAATTTTTTTAGTTCTCCTTCTACAAAATCTATAAAACAATAAGGACAAATAGAAGTTATTGCTCTTTTACATTTGATACATTTTGTTGAATTGATTATGTTTTCTTTTATTCTTTCCAAATATTTTTTTATTTTAGGCAATAATTCCTTTCTTAAATTAGGGTATAAGGTTGTCCATGCATCTATTTCTACACTTAAACAAACAGGGCATAAGGGATTTGTAACTGCGTCTCCACAAACGTCGCACATGAAGTGTTGTTCAAAAGCATTAGAGTTTTTTTGTAACATTGTAAGAATTATAGTTCAAGTCTGCTGGAAAGATTCGCAAACTTAAACTAGAAATTTAGAGTTTAAACAAATAGGCATGCTGCAATAACTGCATCTACATAAACAAAACGTTGTTCCAGTTTTTATGTTATACCTATTTCTTTCCATATTATATTTAAGCATCACTTGTTTATATATTTTTCGTAGTTATAGAATATATTTTTTTAGACAGGAGACAAACTAAAATTTTATCTTTTATTTTTTTACTCTTATAGTCCCTTGTTCAGGAACATGCTGAACCAAATAAAGATAGTCTATTGGTTTTACATTGGGATCATTTGAATCTATTTTTGGATTTTTAAAATTCCTATTAATATTTGAATTCCAAACAGGAATTATTTTTTGTGATATTGCTATGTACCTGTTTCCCGTGCCTTGAGTAAGGAAGAAATATAAATCAGAACAGGAAATTGGATTTTTATTTTTATCTAAAATTTCTTGTCTTGCTTTAAATACAGAATATTCTTTAACAAAATTTTTATCTTTGAATTTTTCTGGTTTTTTTATTATTAATTTCCATTGATAATTTGGAAACCCCTTTAAGCAGAAGATATTATTTGGTTGTTCTATATGCCTTGCGAAATATCTTTCTGCTTTAACAAACTTATTATTTTCAAAATAGCCAAACTCAGATTTAATTATTTCACCTTTAAGGGTTGGTGCATTAAAATCTGCTGTGTAAGAAATTAATAAATTTGGATCTATATGATTTAGTGGAATATTTATTTTTTCAAATTCAGACATATGCATAGAAATTTGAGAATTTGAATTATAATTTTGGTTGGGGGCTATAGTTTTTTCTATTTTTGTGTTGGTTATTAATTCTAAACTTGTTTTTTTATGGTTGTATTCAATTCCTAATATTATTACTCCTGCAACAATTGCTGTTAAAATAGGATATTTTATTTTCATATTAGTATTATGTATTTAATATTAATAAAACTAATCTTAATTTTGTACCAAAATCCAGTAGTGATAAATGTCAACAATAATTTAAATATTGCTAGTTCTTATAAAAAATTATGGGTTTAGAATCATTTTTAAGTTCTGTAAAACAAATAGTTAAGAAAGCTACAAAGGATTTTATTTATTATTCTATAAAAAATCCTTTGAAAGTTGGTTTAACTGCTGCTACTTTAACCTTTGCTCCTTTAATTAATGGTTGTGGAGATGGAAGCACAGGGCCTGTAATAGATATTAATAGACTTGAAGTATTGCAAGTGGGCGGAGGATGGGGATGGGAAGCTCCTAATCCAGATTGGATATATTGCAAAAATGCAGGAAATCAAATTCCAGATGACAGTAAGGTTAATTCAGCTGGATTTAATGTTATTGTTAAGTTTGTAGACCCAAATAATCGTTTTATTAAAATAAATGATGTTCCAATTAAATTAACTAATGATTCAGGAGGAGAATCTATTTTAGGCTCCTGGCATCCTGGAGAAGTTGGATGGAATCCAGAGATAGAAAATTGTATTAATGATGATTCTTATAAAGGGACAGGTTTTAAAGATAATTATGGACAAAGCGTTGCTTTAGTTACAAATGGAGTGTGTTCTAGTTGGCCTATAGGTGGTTTATTCCATATGGGTACTGGTAGCCCAGGTATAGTGATTGGAGAATTAGGATCAACCTTTGCAGTTGTTAATGAATCAGGAGAGTTTAAAATTATCTGTCCTTCTTCTAGCAAGTTAGTAGGGGCAAAAGCGACTTACAATTTTAGGAAAACTACTAGTGATTATTGGTTTTGGAGTGATTGGGGCCCTGATTGTAAACAAAATTTCCAACAAGCTGCAGCTGCTACCGGTTTAGATATGTCAATGAGTAATTTTAGGCAAATTAATCAAAACACTTCTGCTAACTTAGAGTCTTTAGCAAGTGCAAGATCAGAAACAGGGATAATAAAAATAAATGAAAAGTTAACCTCAAAAAAAGATTCTGAATTAGTAAAGTTAGTAAGGTCAAAGCAAGTTATGAAAAAAAGCCCTGGAAATGATAAAAAAAGAACAATTAATCAAAGTGATTATGAGCCAATAGGAGCTCTGGATTATATAGCAGAAGCTTTAAACTTAAATTCTGAAAATCAAGAGTCTTTATTAGCAGAACATACAAGAGATGTTAATGAGGTTTGGGAAGCAGGAGCATTTTACTGGACATTTAGTATGTACAAGCCTCCTGAATTGCAAGGAGTTAATCTTACTCAGGATAAATTTGCAAAATATGGACAAACTTGTTTTGTTAAGCTAATAGGAAGTAGTGATGAAATTAAATCTATTCACAAAGTAAAATTTTTCCCTGTTGAAGAAGGAGTTGATGATGGAAGGGAATGGTTTTATGGATGGAGCAATGATATTGTCCCAAGCTGGACAGGAGGAGCAGGAGGATTTTATCTTCCTGACTCAAATACTCCTTTTTATTATGCAAGGACAGTTATTCCTGTACAAGCAGGAGACAGAATAAGCAACTTGTATATTGCTCAAGACATTCCTTTTACTAGAGAAGATTTAAGTTATATGAGCAAGAATTGGTTAAAAGATATTAACACAGCAGAATATTGGGATGGTTATAATGATTTTAGCAAAGATGGAGTAGTTAATTTAAAAGATTTTTCTGCTAGGGCTAGTTATTGGGCTCCTGAAAATTAGATGTTAATTAATAGAAGTTTAAGTCATTTTGCTGATTGCTGGCTGACTGTTTCTGGACAAACTAATTATGATCCTAATCTTAATACTAATAAAGATAATATTATTAATTTTATTGGTTTAGCAAAGAAATAGCTCCTTATTGGAATGGAGATTATTAATTTTTTAAGTGATAATATTTATGAATATATTTTGAGGAAGATTTCTAATTATTTATAAGTATCTATTATTTTAGATAGTAGTAAAAATAAAAATATTTCTTCGCTATTTTACATTCGTTCAAGAATTTCTATTCTTTGCCTAAAGAACCAAGGTTCTTTAAGGTGTCAGAAATTTTTAATTTCTGAGCACTCTCAGGAATCTAAATTCCTGAAGCTTCAATCTCCTTTATTTGCTCACATTTTTTCAAGCACTTCAATCCTTTTTTCAATTGAAGGATGAGTTGATGTTAGGTTCTCAAGTCTTTTTTTAAATGGGTCTGAAATAAATAAAGGAGCAACAGCCTTATTTATTTTTTTTGTTTCTTGTGTTGGAACATGCTCATTTTTTATTTTTTTTAATGCTCCTATAAGCCCTGTTGGAGAGCGAATAAATTTTACAGCAGAAGCATCTGCTGCATATTCTCTTTTTCTTGAAATAGCAAGCTGAACAAGCTGAACAACAATTGGGGCAAGAATAGCAAGAATAATACCAACTAACATGAATATAGCATTTCCTTTTTTATCATCTCTGTTTCCTCCTCTAAACCACAGGCTTCTTAAAAATAATTGCGAGATTATTGCAATCATTCCAACCATAACAGCAACAAGAGTCATGAATCTTATATCAAAATTTGCTACATGACTTAGCTCATGCCCTAAAACTCCTTCTAATTCTTGCTTGTTTAATTTTTCTAATGTTCCTGTTGTAACACAAATAACAGCATGTTCTGGGTCTCTTCCTGAAGCAAATGCATTAATTTGTGAATTTTCCATGACATAAAGCTTTGGCATTGGCATTCCAGAAGCTAAGGTTAAGCCTTCAACTGAATTATAATATTGAGGATATTGTCTTCTCTCTGCTGGTTTTGCACTTACAGAAGCTAATGCAATTTTATCTGAATTATAATAACTTACTAGAATATAAAGAATTGATATTATAATTGAGGCAATCATAATTACAAAAAATAATCCAGGATCTGTTGCAAGACTTATAACATAGCCAAGAACAAGAAAAACCAAAAAAATTATTATAATTAGGAAAAAAGATTTCCATTTGTTTCTAGAAATTTGGTCATGAAATGAGATTCTGTCTACCATCTTTTAGATTATCATAAAAATAATTATAAATCAATTTCAGGCATTTCTTTTGAAGATTCAGGAATCTTTAGATATTCTTTCTTTTGTCTTCCAAAAAGCTTGAAAAAGAAAACTCCTGGGAAACTCTCAGAAGCATTTTCTAAATATAATACACTATCATTATAAAATTGTCTTGCATAAGCAACTTTATCTTCAATAGCAGATAATTCTGTTTGTAATTGCAAGAAATTTTCATTTGCCTTTAAATCAGGATAGTTTTCAGCAATTGCAAATATTTTGCCTAATGCTGCCTGTAATTTGTCTCCTGCTTTTATTTTTGAAGCAATATTTCCTGCTTTTAGCATATCTGCTCTTGCTTTTGTGACAGAATCCATAATCTTTTTCTCATGGCTAGCATATCCCTTTACTACTTTTACTAAAGCGGGAACTAAATCAGCTCTTTTCTTTAATTGAACATCAATCTGAGCTAGAGAATTCTCTATTCTATTTCCAAGAATAACAAATCTATTATAATAATAAATAAATGTTCCTATAATAAGAACTACTAATCCTATTAAAATCCATCCTATCATGAATATAATTAGAAAATAGCATTTATAAACATTATCCTTATGTCAAGTCAATTTATTATCCTAACATATATTGCCCTTAATTAGTTATCTTTTACACAATTAATAGAGTTATATTATTAATAATTAGTATAAAATAGCTTTGAAAAAAGCGAGTGAGCAAGCTTTTGACAAGGCAAATTAGGTTTGCTTTCACTATCAAAAACTTTAAAAATACTAATAAATTGAATGACTTATGAACTCTAAACAAAGAATTTTAATTACTCTTGGAATTGGGATAGTTCTTGTGTTAGGATTCTTTTTTATTACTGATTCTATAACAAAACATACTGGGTTCTCTATCTCTGAATCTAAAGAAGATGATTTTGGATCTTGTTTAAAAGAACAAGGAATTAGCTTATATATTAATACTGATGATTCTGCAAAAACCTTGAAAAAAATGATTTTATTTGATTATTTACAATATTTTCAAATTACAAACTGCTTGAATAACAACCAGGAATGTTTAAAAAATAATATTGATTCTTTTCCAACCTGGGCCATAAATGGGGATAAGATTAATAGAGATATTAATCTTAATGAGTTATCAGAATATTCTGGATGTAACTTAAAGAAGTAAATTAAATTAATAATAAAATATCAATAATTAACAATCCATAAAGCTTTTGAGATGATAAGCTTAAGGTAAATTAACAAAATCAAAGAGCATAGAATTTATAAATATTAATAAATAAATGAATAAGGAGGTAAAATGGTGTCTGTAAATCAAGAAACATGCATAGGCTGTGGAAGTTGTGAGGCAATTTGCCCAAATGTTTTTGAATTAAAAGATGGAAAAGCACATGTTAAAAAAACACAGGAAAAATCAAAATTGCCTTGTGTTAAAGAAGCTGAAGAAGGCTGTCCTGTTGGAGCAATTAAAGCTTAAATTTTAATTTTAACTCTAGATTTATATTTAATCTATTTTTGTTAGTAATCTGTTAAATGATTTAAAATTACTGATGATTAGAATAATAAAAACCTTGTGATTTGTATTTAAAATATATATTTCAAAACACAAAGTTTTAAATACTCATATGAACCTGTTTTCATATGAAATCTAGTACATATCATGTTTTTTTCAGTAAATTATCTAATCCTTTAAGGATTAAAATAATTTCTAGCTTGGATGAAAAACCAAAATCTGTGAGTGAACTTTCTGAGAAATTAAGTATTGAGCAAAGCAAATTAAGCCATGCTCTTAAAGAATTAAAGGGATGTAATATTGTTAATGTTGAGAAAAAAGGAAAGCAAAGAATTTACAGTCTAAGCAAAACAATAATCCCAATATTAAGATTAATTGAATGTCATAGTAAAAATTGTGATAAATGCAGGGGGTGTGGAAGATGAAAACTCAAGAATTATTTGATAATTATGTAAAATCTGATGAGATTAGAAAGCATTGTTTAGAAGTTTCTACTATTATGAAATTTCTTGCAAAAGAATTAGAAGAAGATGAAGACAAATGGGCAAATGCAGGATTAATGCATGATATGGATTGCGATATTACTCCAGAGATTAGTATTCAAGGAAGAAAAGCTGCAGAGATTGCTAAGGAAAATGGATATTCTGAAGATATCTGCCATGCAATCTTATCTCATAATGAAGAAAATTTAGGAATTAAAAGAGAATCTAAATTTGATTATATGCTTTCTGCTGCTGATAATGTTTCTGGATTAATTTATGTTTATGGGTTAATGAGGAAAAGTTTAGATGAAATGGATGTTGCTGGGTTAAAGAAAAAATTAAAAAATAAAGGATTTGCAGCTTCTGTTAGAAGAGATTTAATCCAGGATGCTGAAAAGTTTATACCATTAGATAAATTTTTTGATATTTCAATTAAAGCTATGCAATCAATAAAAAAAGAAATTGGATTTTAAAATGAAAACCATTTACCTCGACAACGCAGCAACAACTCGTGTTGATAAAAAAGTAGTTGAAGCCATGCTTCCATATTTTACAGAAAAATATGGAAATGCAAGCTCTCAGCATTTAGTTGGGCAAGAAGCAAAAAGAGCTCTTGAAGAAGGCAGGCATGTTATTGCAAAATCAATAAATGCAAAAGATAATGAAATTATTTTTACATCTAGTGGAACAGAATCTAATAATTTTGTATTAAAAGGATTATTTTTCGCAAATAAAGAAACTGGGAAAAATCATATTATAACAACAAAAATCGAGCATGATTGCATCTTAAACAGTTGCAAATGGTTAGAAAAACAAGGAGCTAAAATTAGTTATTTGAATGTAGATAAACAGGGATTTATTGATTTAAATGAATTAAGAAACACAATAACTCCAGAAACACTTGTTGTATCTGTTATTCATGGAAATAATGAAATAGGAACTATACAGAATATTGAAGAAATAGGAAAAATATGCAGGGAAAAAACCATTTTATTTCATACAGATGCTTGCCAGAGTTATACAAAAACAGAAATAAATGTTAAAAAACAAAATCTTGATCTAGTAACTTTAAATGCTCATAAAATTCACGGGCCAAAAGGAGTTGGAGCTTTATATATTAAAAGTGGAATTAAAATAACTCCTTTGCTGCATGGTGGAGGACATGAAAAAGGACTAAGAAGCAGTACAGAAAATATTCCTGGAATTATAGGATTTGCAAAAGCTGTTAAATTAGCTGATGAAAAGCATATAAAACACATGATAAAATTAAGAGACAAACTTATTAATGGAATTTTACAGATTCCTAACACAAATTTAAATGGACCTCGGGAAAATCGGCTTTGCAATAATATTAATGTTAGATTTAATAATATAGAAGGAGAAGCAATTGGAGGGTATTTAGATGCTTATGGAATTTGCAGTTCAACTGGAAGTGCTTGCTCTTCTCATACATTAGAGCCAAGCCATGTGCTTCTTGCTTTAGGATTATCTCCGCTTGAGGCAAACAGCTCTTTAAGATTAAGTTTATCAAGAGAAAATACAGAAGAAGAAATTGATAAAGTTTTAGAGGTTTTGCCGAAAATTATTGAAAAATTAAGAAAAATAAGTCCGTTTAAGATTTAAATAAGAAAATGAAAATAGAACTTACAAGAATATACAACAACAGACCATATTATACAATAAGGCATGATGATGGTAAAATTAGTCATGCTTTTGGTTATGAACAAGTAGAAAAATTTGTTAATGAAGCAAATGCCAAAGGAGAAAAAATTGAGCTTGTTGAAACAAAAGTTTTAGAAAAGCATTCAAGATTAGTAGAATTAGTAAACTCATTGGATAAACCAAAAAATCAAAATGAAAAAACAAAATAAAATAAAAAGTAGAGAAATAAAAAATATTGTAAAGAAAGGTTATACAAAAATAGCTAAGGAGGGATGTTCGTGTAACTGTGGGTGCGGGATTTCTAATGAAAATATTTCTAAAGACATTGGTTATTCAAATGAAGAAATAAATAATGTGCCAGAGGCTAATTTAGGGCTTGGATGTGGCAATCCTACTGCATTCGGAGATATCAAAGAAGGAAATATTGTTTTAGATTTAGGAAGCGGTGCTGGATTTGATGTTTTTTTAGCTGCAAAAAAAGTTGGAGAAAAAGGGAGAGTAATTGGAGTTGACATGACTAAAGAAATGATAAGAAAAGCACAAGCAAATGCTATAAAATATAAATATAAAAATGTAGAATTTAAACTAAGTGATATTGAAAAACTTCCAGTAGAAGATAATTATATTGATATTATCATAAGTAATTGTGTTATTAATCTTGCACCAAACAAAGATGAAGTTTTCAAAGAATCTTTTAGAGTTTTAAAGAAAGGTGGAAAAATGTTTGTTTCAGATATTGTGCTGTTAGGAGAGCTGACAGAAAAACAAAAAAAAGATGAAGGATTGTTGACTGGATGTGTTGCAGGAGCACTACAAAAAGAAGATTATATCAAAAAAATAAGAAAAGCAGGTTTTGAAATTAAAATTTTAGGTGAGGACAAAGAGATATCTAAAAGGCAATATTCTTGGATTCCCTTAGAAAGCCTAAAAATTGAGGCAATCAAAAAATAAAATAAAAAATCATGATGAAAAAAACTAAACAAAAAACACCAAACAAAATAAATAAAAAAATGAGTTTTGCAGAGATTTTAGAGAAAAAACCAGAAGCAGCTAGCATTTTAATGGGAAAAGGAATGCATTGTTGCGGATGCCCGATGGCAATGCAAGAAACACTTGAGCAAGGAGCATGTGCTCATGGTTTAGATGCAGATGAGATTGTTAAAGAGCTCAACAGCAAGAGAAAGGAAAATTAAATAAAACAAAAAGGGAAAAAGAAAATGAAAATAAGCAAAAAATATTATAATGTTTTGTTTGGATTTTTTATGTCCTTAACAATGTCTTTTTCTATATCCCTAATTATAATTTTAATAAATCTTGGGCTTCCTTTTCAATTTGATAAGTGGCTTAGAGCATGGGGCATAGGGTTTGTTATAGGTTTTCCTACTTCCCTAGTAGTTATTCCAATAATAAGAAAAATTATTGATAAAATAACCTATAATACAAAAAGTGCTTAATAAACTACCAAAAAATGTAAAATGAAACCGTGCTCTGTTTATTCAAAACAAGTTATTGAACATTTCAAGAATCCTAAAAATATGGGTGAAATGAAAAATGCAGATGCAGTTGGAAAAGTAGGAAATCCAAAATGCGGAGATGTTTTATGGGTTTATTTAAAAATTAGTAAAAATAAACAAAATAAAGAGTATATTAAAGATATAAAATTTCAGACTTTTGGTTGCATTGCGGCCATAGCTGTTTCATCTGTTTTAACAGAAATGGCAAAAGGAAAAACAATAGAAGAAGCAAAAAAGCTTAATAATAATGAAATTGTTAAAAAGCTTGGAGGACTGCCTCCAATAAAATATCATTGTAGTTTGTTAGGAGCAGAAGCTTTGCATAAAGCAATTGAAAACTTCAGAATTAAAAATTCTGAGAGTGCTCGAAAATCTAAAGATTTTCGACATTATGAAAAAAAGATATTAAAATAATTTAAAGCTAAGGATGGAGAAAAAAATTAGAAGAGAAATAAATTGAAATAAAATGTATAAAAGAAAAATGAATTTAAAAACAACTGGTGAATATCCTTGCCAATGGGATGATATTGTTAACGAGAAAGGGAAAACTTATGCAACAATATATACTTTAAAAGATGCAAGAAAAGATGAGATAACAAGAGCGGGAATTACAAAAAAGAACGGGGGGATATTTGATATAGTGGTAGATGTTCCCGAATTAACAAAAGAGTTTGTTCAAACTGCTCTTAAAGGATTATCAAAAATTACAGGAATAGAATATAAACTATTAAATTAAAAATTTAGGAGAAAAATGTCAATAAAGGTTTTTGAAAGGTTGAGAAAGATGTTAGTTGAAGCAACTCATGAAGAAAGAGTAGAGATAGACAAAGAAATAGAGAAAAAAACAGGAAAATATTGTGATGAAGGTGTGAATGAGTTATCAGATACAGAGTTTATAGAAATTGTTAATAAAGTTAAGAAAAAAAGGAAGAAAAAGCGAGCTAAAAAAGATAAAGATGAGCAAAACAAAGACGAGCAAGATAAATATGAACAAGATGAACAAGAAGCAGGAGAAAAAATTGAAGTAGCTTACACATAAAATGCGACAAAATAGATATTAATGATAAAAAATGGAAGAATATGATTTAATAATTATTGGTGGAGGTCCTGCTGGACTAAGTGCTGCTATTTATGCTGCAAGATATAAATTAAAAACCGGTATTTTTTCAAAAACAATTGGAGGAATTGCAGCAACTGCTAATAAAATATGTAATTATCCTTCTTATAAAGAAATTAAAGGATTTGAATTAATGCAAAAATTTATAGAACAAGCTAAGAGTTTGAAAGTTTCTATTTTTTATAATGAAATAATCAAAATTAAAAGACAAGAGCCTGGTTTTATTGTTTCTACTAAAAAGGCTGATTATTCTTGCAAAAAAATTCTTATTGCAATAGGGACTGTAAGGCAAAAATTAAATGTTCCAGGAGAAGCAGGATTATTAGGAAAAGGCGTTAGTTATTGTGCAACTTGTGATGGCAGTCTTTTTCAAGATAAAATTGTTGCAGTAATTGGAGGAAGTGATGCTGCATTAACTTCTGCATTATTATTAGCAGAATATTCAACTAAAGTGTATATTATTTATAGAAAAGAAAAGTTTTTTAGAGCAGAACCATCTTGGGTTGATTTAGTTGAAAATAATAAAAAAATAGAATGTATTTTTAATGAAGAAGTCATTAAAATAAATGGAAAAGAAAAAGTTCAAAGTGTAGACTTAAAATCAGGCAAAAACTTAAAATTAGACGGAATTTTTATTGAGGTTGGTTCTTTGCCAAAAATAGATTTTCTTTCTAATCTTAAAATTGAGCAAGATGAAAAAGGATATATTTTAGTGGATAAAAATCAAAAAACAAATGAAAAAGGAATTTATGCTGCAGGAGATATAACAAACAATGTTCTTAAACAAATAATAACTTCAGGAGCAGAAGGCGCGATTGCTGCATATAATATTTACCAAGAAATAAAAAAGGATTCTCAAAAACAATAATGTTTAAAAGCAGATTAAGAATTAACTTAGAATTAATATACTAATATGGAAGGAAAACCAGAAAATCTTAAGGAAATATTGAAACAAGGATATGCTTATGTAGCTAAACTTCCTGCAAAAAATGATTTTTTATTAACCAATGGAGAATTAGATTTGCAAAAATTAGATTCTATTGATGGTTATTATGTTTTTATGATTGCTCATGATTATGATGCAAAAACTCCAATCATGCTAAATTCATTATATGAAAAATTTGGATTTAATTTAAGGAGCATAACTATTGTAATTAATCCAGAAAATTTAGAAATAGTTACACAAGCATTAAAACAAGATAAAAAATGTTTTGTTGGAGCAAGAGGGGTTGGGCTTAAAGAAAAAACAAAAATACTTGATAAACTGGTTCCTGAAGATTTGAAATCTTCAAACATTGTTATTAAAGAAAATAACAAATGGGTTGGATATAATACAGATTCTCAGGGATTTTTCATGTCTTTAAGAAAAAAGTTTTCTGAAATTGAAAAAGAGATTAAAGGAAGCAATTTAATTATCCTTGGTGCAGGAGGAGTTGCAAAAGAGGTTGCTAGACAAGCAGCTAGAGAAGAAGTAAATAAAATTATAATCTTAAACAGAACTTATTCTAAGGCAGTAGAGATTGCATATGAATTAAATCAAAAATATCAGCAGATTGCTGTTGGTGGAGGAGAGGATATAATTGAAGGATATGTTTTAAATAAAACAATTAAACCAGATGCTATAATTAATTTAACTGACAAGGGTTCTGATGGCAAATTAGAATCTTATTCTGCATTTGCTGCAGTTAATGAAGACAATGAAAGAAAATCAATTGAAATACTTAAAAAATTAAAAGAACTAAATCCTGAAGTTGTTATTGCAGATATTGTTCTCCCAAAATCCAGAAAATCAAAAACATTAAAATTATGCGAAGATATTGGATTGAAAAATCTTCTTGATGGAATTCCAATGGTGGTTAATCAGGCTGTTCCTGCTTATATGATGGCTCAAAAAAATTATCCTGAATTGCATCCTAAAAAATTAACAGAAGAAGAAGTTTTAAAAATATTCAAAGAGGCTGCAGGAATTTTATAAATTTAATCATCTAAATCTTTAAAAACTATATTGATGATTTATTTTTATTATAAAAAGAAGTAAAGATTAAATTAATAAAATGGTGCATAAAGCAAGAGCAATTTTCAAAAAACTTGTTCCTGATGCAATTATCCCAAGTTATGCTCATCCAGGAGATGCTGGATTAGATATATTTTCTAATGAAAATTGTGTTATAAATCCTGGAGAAAGATATTTAATTTCAACAGGCTGGTCTTTAGAGCTTCCTGAAGGATATGTGGCTTTTATTAAAGATAAGAGTGGAATTGCGTATAAAAAAGGAATGATTCATATGGCAGGAGTAATTGAATATACTTATAGAGGAGAATACAAGGTTTTATTATTTAATACATCTAAAGAACCATTTGAAATAAAAAAAGGAGATAAAATAGCTCAATTAGTAATTCTACCTGTTGCAACAGCAGAAATTGAAGTTGCAGAAGAACTTTCTGAAACCTCTAGGGGGGCAGGGGGTTTTGGAAGCACTGGAATTAATAAAAATGGAAATTGAATTAGAAAGAACTTTTCTTGCAAAATATTTGCCTATTGATTTAAATAAGTTTCCCTCAAAGCAAATGCAAGATAGTTATATTCCAAAACATGCTAGACATCCTGTATTAAGAATAAGAAAAAATGGAGAAAAATACACGATTACAAGAAAATATCCAAAACAAGGAACAGACAGTTCTGAAATGGTTGAAGAAACAATTAATTTAACACAAGAAGAATACAATGCATTACAGCAGATTGATAGCAAAGTTCATAAAAAAATAAGATATCAATATAAAACAAATAATTCTAAAATGTGCGAAATTGATGTTTATCAAGATAATTTAAAAGGGCTTGTATTAATTGATTTTGAATTTAATAGTATTGAAGAAAAAAATAATTTTATTCCTCCTGATTTTTGTTTAGTTGAAGTAACTCAAGAAGAATTTGTTGCGGGAGGATATCTTTGTGGTAAATCTTATGAAGATATCAAAGAACAATTAGAAAAATTCGGTTATAAAAAATTGTAAAAGAAAAAATTTATTTTTTCTTTTTGTCCTTTTTCTTAAAACTTATTTTTGAGAAAAGAAAAATATAAAGTATTTCTAAAATACCTAGTGTATTAAATATTAATAATATGATAAACCATGGAATACTTTTTTTATTTGCTGCTTTCCATAATGCTAATCCTTTCCAAACCAATATCCAAACACCAATCACAAGTGTAAGTGCAATAAGTGCCCATAAAGAGACTCCTAAAGAATCTGCAATTGCTTTATAGGAATCTATTCCATTTAAATTTCCTAATCCTGTTAATGTAGTGAATATGTCTGCCATTTTCCTCTTTTTTATATTTTATATAATTTTTTTTAGTTTATAAATGTTTTGTGGGATTTTGTTGTTGCATTAAGGGGGGTTAAGTATAATAAAAAATTAAATCCAATTAACTTCCGTGCAAATCATATAAATTTGGTGTTGTTTAAATAATTGTAATAATTCTATTTTAAAATCCTCAAAGAACAATTCATTTTCTGGATTTTTGTCAACAGTTATTTCAAATCTGAAACAATTATCAAAATAAACAATATTTGTATCTTCATCAACCCAAGTTCCTTGAACGGTAGCTGGATGAATAGAATAGCCCCTGCATCTTTTTAATAATTTATTTTTAACATATCTATATTTTGAAGCATCAATTGGTTTCTTATTATTATAAAGGGTTGGTAAATAAATTTCATATCTAAGTTTTGGTGGCATTTTTTTCTTCCTGTTCACTACCCTCTACTTTATTAATTGGTTCAAAGTCAATGCCTCTTTTTTTAAGTTTTTCTACAGCTTCCTCTGGAATAACATATTCTTCATCTTTTAAACAAAAAACAGAAGCACCAGAAGTAAGTAAAGTAAGAAAACCATTATCCTTATTTTCATCATTTCCATTAATCTTTATATGAAACAAACCACTTACCATTTAATTATTATTCCTCTTTTCAATATAAATATTTATACTTTGTAGTATATAAATTTATTGTGAGAAGATTTTAATTATTTCAACCCCTTTATTTTGGGCCTTAATTCTGAAAGTATATACTCAAGAATATAAAGTTTTATAAACCCATGAGTTTTATTAAAATAGTTTAACTACTATTTGTAGTAGAATATAAAAAAGTGGTATACAACCTATTGTATATTAGTTATATTAAACCAAACTCATAAATTTGATATTATAAACAATAACTAAAACTCTATAGCTTTATTGCTCAAGAGTTGAAAATAGTATTTGATTATCAAAGATGGCGAGTAGAATAAAAATATAAATCAAAAAAGATGAAATGTATATATTGTGGAAAATCAACGCGAGTTACTGACAAACGAGAATCTCCTGAAGGTACAAGAAGAAGGCGTGAATGTTTGAAGTGCAAGAAAAGATTCACAACATATGAAAAACCTTATGAAAAAGAGATTATTATTGTTAAAAAAGATGGAAGACGAGAGCGGTTTATGGAGGAAAAATTAAGATTAGGATTAATTAAGGCTTGTGAAAAAAGGCCTGTTCCAATGGAGCAAATTGACAAAGTTGTTGAGGAAATTAAAGAAAAATTATTGAAAAAAGGCAAGGAAGTAAAATCTGTAGAAATAGGTGAGATGATTATGAATAAATTAAAAAAATTAGATAAGGTTGCTTATATTAGGTTTGCTTCAGTTTACAGGGATTTTCAGGACCTTTCAGATTTTAAAAAGGAGATGAAAGAACTATAAAATCAATATTTAAAAAATCTATAAAAGATTTTTTAAGCCACAAAAATCATAGATTTTTGATGTTTAATAATCAATAAAAACCAATAATATATAAAATAAAAAGCTATGAAGATGAGAAATTAAGTTACTCAGAACAAATCTAAAAAAGAGTAAATAAATATTAATAATAAAAGATATCAAATAAGAATTAAAGGTTAATAAAATAATAAAGAGAAAGTAAAGAGCTATACAGATGAGAAAATAAGTTGCTCATAACAAAGCTAAAAATATAAGAAGATATTAAGATAATATAACTAAAAAAAAGATGTCAAATACTAAGATAAAAAAATGAGTTTTCCAAAACATATTAAAAAAAGAGATGGAAGTATAGATGAATTTAATTCTTTTAAAATAAAAGAAGCTATTTTTAATGCAGTTAAGGAAATTTATAATGAAAAACCAGAACCAATAGTTGAAGAGATTTATTCTGAAGTTATTAATAAAATAGGCGAAAGATTTGTTGATAGAACTCCTGAAATAAATGACATTCAGGAAATAATTATAGAGAGCGCAAAAGAAATTGGTTATGAGGATATTTCAATAATTTATAGGAATTACAGCCAAGAAAGAGATGAAACAAGAAAGTTTTTAGCAATTGCAACAAGCAAGGATAACAGAAGCACAACTGATGCCGCATTATTAATTGAATCAGACACAGAAGATACTTTAAAAAATTGGGATAGGAACAAAATAATTGAACAATTAAAAAAAGAAGCAAATTTATCTCATAGATATGCAGAAAAAATAGCTAAAAAAGTAGAGAATAGTGTTGTTGGATTGTATAAAAGAGGAGGAATAAAAAGATTTCAAACTACTGACATAAGAATTTTAGTAGACATGATTCTAAGGCAGGAAGGATTAGAAGCACAAAGAAAAAAACAAGCATTATTAGGATTACCAAGTGCAGATCTTCAAAAAATTATTTTTAGCAGAAGTAATGAAAACAGCAATATTGCGTCTAATAATCCTGAAGCAGTAAATTTAGAGATTGCAGAAAGGATTCAAAAACCCTGGGCTTTAGGAAATATTTTTAGTGAAGAGGTTGCAAATGCGCATCTTAATGGAGAGATACATATTCATGATTTAGGATATCCAACAAGAGTTTATTGTTCTTCTCATTCTGTAGAATATATTAAAAAATATGGATTAAATAAAATCTTAGCTAATCTTGAATCAAAATCAAAATCTCCAAATTCAGCTCTTGTTCTTAATCAACATTTACAAACTTTTTTAGCTTCAATGCAAGCTCATTATGCAGGAGCATTAGGATTTGGTTTTTTAAATATACTTTATGCTCCTTTATTAAACAAGCCAACTGAAGTTGTAAAAGGAAGATTTAATGGAAAAGGGGAAATAAAAACATTTGAAAAAAGAGATTTTGAAAGATATGTAAAAGAAAGAGTGTTTAGTTTAAATGAAAACGATGAAAATTATTTTAGAATAGAAGAAGAAAAACTTGAATTAAAAGAAATTCCTGATAAAGAATTTAATCAGGTTGCTCAAAATTTAATTTATGCATCATCACAAAATGCTTTTTCAAGAGGAGGGCAAACCTTATTTATTGATTTTAATATTCATACAGGAGTTCCTAATTATATTAAAAATGTTCCTGCTATTGGACCAAAAGGAAAATATATTGTTAAAATGCCTGATAATTCAATAGTATTAGTTGATGAGGTTCCTAGGATTAAAACTAATAATACTTTTGATTCTAATAATGGAGATGCAGATAGTTCTCAATTAAAAGGAGAATTAAAAGGAGGAAAAATTATTACTTATGGAGATTTAGAACCCACTGCACAAAAATTTGCAATGGCTTTATTAGAAATTTGGAGAGAAGGAGATAGAGACGGAAGGCCTTTTCATTTTCCAAAATGTGATTTACATGTTGATAAAGATTCTTTTTTAGATAAAAAACAAAGAGAGGTTTTAGAATTTGCAATTCAAGTTGCAACTGAAAATGGTTCTACTTATTTTATGTTTGATAGAGGAAATGGAGCAGTTCTTGCACAGTGTTGCAGGCTAAAAGAAAGAGTTGAAGACAACTCAATGTTAAAATATCCTGAAAAATTAAGGTTTGTTGGTTTTCAAAATATAACAATTAATCTTGCACAAGCAGCATATATTGGCAAGGATTTGAAAGGAACTTTAAAAAGAATAGAACACTCAATGAATCTTGCTTTAAAAGCTCATCTTGAGAAAAAAGAATTTATACAAAAATTATTAGATACAGATGGAAGTCCAATGAGAAATTTAGGAGCAATAAGTGATGATGGAACTCCTTATATTGACTTAAAAAAATCAACTTATATTATTGGGAATATTGGTTTAAATGAGGCTGTTCAGGTTTTGACAGGTAAAGAGCTTCATGAGAGTGAAGAAGCATATGAGACTGGATTAAAGATAATTGTATTTATGTATCAAAAGATACATGAATTTAAGAAAAAAACTGGTTTAAAATTTACAATTGAAGAAACTCCTGCAGAATCTGCAACAAGAAGACTTGCCATTATTGATAAAGAAAAATTTTCACAAGCAAAAAAAGTTGTAAAAGGAACTGATGAAAATCCTTATTACACAAATTCAATACATTTTGCTCCAGGTGCTGATGTTGGGATGATTGATAGAATTGTTGGGCAAAGTAAATTTCATGATTTAATTGAATCTGGAGCAATTATTCATTCTTGGGTTGGAGAGCAAAGGCCTGATAAAGAAGCAATAACTTTTTTAGTTAAAACAACTTTAGAAAATACAAGATGCAGCCAGCTTGTTTTTTCTCCAACATATACTGAATGCAACAGATGTAATATAATAATGGCTGGTGAAAAAGAATTGTGCACAAATCCTAATTGTTTTAATAGTTCTAAAGAAACTGTTGATTTAAGGACATTAAACCCTGTTACAAGAGTTGTTGGGTATTATAGTGGGATTAAAAAATGGAATTCTTCACAAGTTCAGATTAATGAAGATAGAAAAAAAGCTGAAAAATTTTATGCTGGAGCAAATGGAAGAGATATGGCCTGGCTTTATAGCCCAAGCAATATTCAAAAATTAACAATAATAGAATTTGGAAAACGTGGGTGCCCTAATTGTGAAAAAGTAAAACAGCAGATTACAAATCAAATAAAAAAATTAGGTTTTGAAGAAAAAATTGATTTTAAGATTCATTATCTTGATGATGAAACTTCTGAAGGATTATTAGATGCAGCAAGATATAGTGTTCCTTTTGATAGTGTTCCTACACTAGTTATTGCTGGAAAAAAGAGTTATTGGAAAAAAACAGCAGAATATGGTGCAAAAAGCAAAGATTCTGTTTGTGAAGGAAAGGTTTGTCATGTTGGCCCTGCTTTTGGAGAAGAAGATATGATAAAAAAAGAAGAAATAGAAAGTGCAATTAATGAAAAACTTCCAGAATATGGTTTGGTTTTTAATTCGTAAAACCAAAAATAAATCATATTATGTCAATATCTTATAAAAGCGTCTTTTTTCAAAAAAAGATGCAGACAAAAAATTTAGATACTAAGAACAGAAGATTAGCTTGATGAACAGAAGAGCAAAGCTTAATATTTTAACAAAATATCAGATAAATAAAGATATCAAATAATAAAAATAAACAATATTAATATTTTATAAGATAAAAAGTTATGCAAAACAAGAGATTATAACTGCAAGAACTTATCTTCAAAGCTTAAGAATATAACAAATTATCAAAGAATAAATAAACTATTAAAATAAAAAAATGAAAACAAAAATTGTTGCAGTTGTTATATTTAAAGAAGGAGAAAAGGTTTTAATTCAGGATAGAAAGCCATGGGATAAATATGGTTATGATTATGGTTTTTTTGGTGGAAAGATTAAACAAGGGGAAAATCCAGAACAAACATTAAAAAGAGAACTTAAAGAAGAGCTTGAAATTGATATTAATCTTAAAGATTTTAAATTTGTTAAACATTGTAAAAAACAAATTCCTGAAATTGATTTAGAAATTGAATATTATTTATATGTTTCAAAAATCCCAAATTTGAAAAAAATTAATTGTAAAGAAGGAAAGCCGGTTTTAATAAAAATAGATGATGCTTTAAAATTAAGATTTAATCCTGGTGATAAAGAAATTTTAGAGGAGATTAGATGAAAATTGCTTCACGCCAAGAAACCTCAATTGATTATCCAAAAAAATTTGGGCAGATTTTATTTGTTCCTAAATGCAATTTTAGATGTGGGTTTTGCCATAATCCTGATTTAATAAACGGGCCAACAAGCGAGTTGAATTTAGAATTATTATTTAAAGATTTAAAAACAAAAGCAGATGGTGGCTGGTATAGAAGCATTTGTATTTCTGGAGGAGAGCCAACACTTCAGGAAGATCTTCTAGAATTTGTGAAAAAACTTAAGCAATTAGGGTTAAATGTAAAAATTGATACAAACGGCAGTAATCCTGAAATGCTTCACAAATTATTAGATGAAGGCAGTGTTGATTATGTTGCTATGGATATAAAAGCTCCAAGGCAAAAATATAAAGAAATTACTAATTGCAAGGATATTGATTTATTAGAAAAATTAGACAAAAGCATTGAGATTATTAAAAAATTTCCTGTTTATGAATTTAGAACAACTGTTATTCCTTTTTTTAATAAACAAGATTTTGAAGAAATTGGAAAATGGATTTCAAAATCAGGTGCAGTCAGATTATACACACTTCAGCAGTTTGTTCGTAAAAAATGCCTTGATAAAGAATTTGAAAAATTAAAACCTAAAACAAAACAAGAGATTAAAGAAATTGCAGAATTAATGAAAAAATATGCTGATGATGTTAGGGTGCTTGGGGGTTAGAAAATGGATATACAAAATAAAATATATCTTAATAACGAAAGCATTATGACTATGTTAGCTTCTGAAAAAGTTTTAAAAAAAGATTGGGATAATGAATTAGATGAGAGGTGGAACAACCTTAATAATAAAAAACATTAATGAGCATATTAAATAAAGAAAATTATTGATAATGATTAATTTATTTTTGATAAATCTTGATTTATGACTATTGGATTTATTGTTTTAAGTTCATCAAGAAGATAATCTTGTTCAGGTAAAGGATTAAAAAGAAATATTTTTTTATTAAGATAATAAGCATACCCCATTTCTAAAAAAGTGTTTGCTCCAATGTAATTTTTAATATTATTTTTGTCTAAATTAATGACTAATATTGCTTCACAATCTTTAATTATATTATAATATAGTCTAATTAAATCATATTCTTTTTTTACTTCAGAATGCTCTTTTTCTATTCTCTTGGCTAATTCTTCTGCTTCTCCTTTAGCAAGTTTTTCTGTCCATATATCAATTATGGCTTCGTGCCCAAAAGAATTTAATTTATCTCTTATTTCTACTTTTTTATTTCTAAAGGAACTACTCCCACAGATAACTATTTTCATCTCTATATAATATAAATTAATTATATAAATCTTTATTAATCTTCAACAAACCTAAATCTTGGAACTTCTTTGCCGTCATGAATTACATTTTCTAAAAACATTGCTTTAGGTCTTATCCATAATGCATTATTACCAAATTCTTGAGAATCATAAAGTGCTTGATATACAACAAATTCTTCATTTGTTTCACTATGTTTTGCTATTCCAATAACTCTGTAAAACTTGCCTTTAAAGTGCTGATATTTTCCTGGCTTTATTTCTCTTTTTTCTTCCAATTTAAACTTCTTTTTGCTTGGCTACATTTAAAATTAAGTAATTAACTTTTTCTATGTTTATTGGCATTTTTCTTAATTTTACTCCTGCTTCTGCAAATAATTCTCTTGTAAGAGTATCTGGCTCATCATATATTTTTGAAAAAACTACTTCTTTAATTCCAGAACCAATAATTGCTTTTGCACATGCAGAACACGGAAAAAAAACAGTATATAAAACAGCATCATTCAATTCTCTTCTTGCAATTTGGCTTAATGCATTAATCTCTGCATGAACTCCTCTGCAAGTTGCAGTTCCTTTTTTATCAAACTCAATATTAAATTTTTCTTTTCTGCATCCTCTTTCCAAGCAATTTTCAATACCTGGCGGTGCTCCATTATAACCAGAAGCAAGGATTCTGTGGTCTTTAACAATTACACATCCTGTATGCAAATGAGCACAGCTTGAGCGTGTTGCTGCTAAAAAAGCATGAGCCATAAACATTTCATCCCAATTTGGCCTTGTGTGTGTTTTTTCTTTTATATCTTTCATGTTTTAATATTTTATATTTTCCTTTATTAATTTTTATCTGATATCTTGTAGATTTTCTAGCTTTGCAGATGATTTTTGATTATTTAATATTCTTTATTATTTTATATTGATAATTTATTACTTATTAATTTATTGTAAGTCTAGTTTTGATAATAAGTTGCTTAAGCTCTTATCTGCATAACTTCTTATTTAATAAATTACTAATTTTTAATAATTAATTATATTTTTCTTATTTAATAATCATTATTATAGTGAAAAATAAGCTTTTAATGCATTACTTTAAACATCAAAAATCTTCAGATTTTTGTGGCTTAAAAACTTCTATGGAAGTTTTTAAAGTAAGAAAACCTTTATTAAGCATAAAATTTTAGTTTAAAACATGTATTTTAATAAGAGGATAGGGAAAATAGAAAATGGATGCCCAAACAGAATCGCAAATGGATATTACAAACGAAGAGTTTAAAGAAATAATTAATAATTCTCATAAAATGGTTGTTGTTGATTTTTACGCCTCGTGGTGTATGCCATGCTTAATGATTTCTCCAATTATTGATGAATTATCAGAAAAAATAAAAAAAGTTAAATTTGTTAAAATGGATATTGAAGAAAATAGAGAATTAGCATCAAATTTAAATGTTTCAAGTATCCCTTGTTTAATATTTTTTAAAGAAGGCAAAGAAGTTGACAGAATTATTGGTGCTCAACCACAAGAAGTTATTGAAGAAAGGATTAAGAAATACTTGTAATGATATATAAAACTAAACCAAAAGATTTTAATTCTTTATTTGAAGCAGTCGGATGTTTTCTAGAGTATGGTGGAAAAATTCTTTTATTACACAGGCAAGAAAATTATTCAGATGAAGAAGGAAAATGGGGTCATCCTGGAGGTAGCATTGAAAAAGATGATAAAGACCCTCTTTCTGCTGTTTTAAGAGAAGTAAAAGAAGAAATAGGATTAAATCTTAGAGGATTAAAAATTGATTTTCTTAAAAAATTATATGTAAGATATCCACAATTTGATTTTGTTTATCATGTGTTTAAGCATCATTTGAATAAACTTCCAAGTATAACTCTTAATACAAAAGAACATAGTGAATATGTTTGGAAAGTTCCTGCAAAAGCATTAGATTTAGATTTGATGCGTGATGAAGCAAAGTGCATAAAAATGTTTTTTAAGAAGTGATTTAGCTTAATCTACTTTTTTCATAACTTATTTTTATAGAGATATTAACAAAAATTATATTTATTAATAATATTTTAAATTATAATAATTCTTAAATATACATTTTATCTAAATCTTTCATGGATTCAAAAAAAGATGGAAATATCCCTACATTCCATATTAAAGCAGATTCTATCCCTGAAGCATATTGGAAAGCTATTCATACAGTCCATAATAAAGGATATGAATTAAGAACTCAGTATGATAGAAAAGATGATAATGAAGGGTTTATTGACCCTCCTGGCAAAGATGCAAAAGTAACAATAGAAATAACACATCCTTTTGCTCAACCAAGATTTCCTGTTTTAAGTTATTGTGAAATAGGAAAATATATTGCAGAATTTTTAGGTGCAAAAAATCATTTGGTTGTACCTTATGAAGATTTAATTAAAATGGTAAAAGAGGAACAAGAATTTGAAGCTACTCAATGGCCTTATTGTTATCATCAAAGATTAACTGCATATCCTAAAGCAGATGGAACAACAATAAACCAATTAGAAGTTATATTAGATAAATTAGCAAAAGATCCTATATCAAGAAGAGCTGTTGCAGTTACTGCTGTTCCAGAAATTGATCTTTTTATGAAAGAGGACCAGCCATGTTTAAGAGAAATTCAGCTTAGAGCAATAGAAAATAATGGAAAGTTAGTATTAAATATGCATGCAAATTGGAGAAGCAGAGATTTATACAAGGCCTGGGGGGATAATTTAATTGGAATAACAAATTTGCAAGCAAGATTAGCAAATAGATTACAAGAAAAAACAGGAAGAAAAGTTGTTGTTGGCTCATATACTGAAACAAATGGTTCTCTTCATATCTATGGACAAGATTATTCTCAAAAAGGAATGGATACTTTTTTTAAGAATTTTAAGAGTATAAAATCATTTATTAAGAGATCTAAAACTAGTAAAGATAAACTCCAACTAATTACTCAAGAATTAGAAGAATTGAAAAATGAAAAAACTTGGAAATTTACTACAAAAGAAATTAATATAATTGATACAATTATTGCAGATTATAAATCTGGGAAATTCTTACCTTAAAAACTTTAGGGATTTTTATTATTCTATTAACTGATAATCTATTAAATATTTAAGTTATGCAGATGAATTGTTTAAATTATAAAAAGATGTTTTAACTCTTAATAATTCCAAATATCAATCAAAATTATTTCTATTACAAAACCTTTAAATATGTTCTTTCTATTAAAATTGTATACGGGTGCGTAGCTCAACCTGGTTAGAGCACTAGCCTTTTAAGCTAGGTGTTGCGGGTTCAAATCCCGTCGCGCCCATGTTTTTTTTAGATAAAAAGAATGAATATAAAAGTTTTAGAAAAAGAAGTAAAAATGAAATTAAGAAATATAAAATCAAAAAAAGTAGTAAAGGCTTTTCAAAAAATGGGTTTTGTAATAGACAGGCAAAAAGGAACTCATGTAATATTAAAAGGAAAAATTAATGGAGTTGATAAAACTCTAATTATCCCAATACATCATAAAGAAATACCTCATGGAACATTAACAGATATTTTAAACATCAAAAATCTTCAGATTTTTGTGGCTTAAAAATTTCTATAAAATTTTTAAATAATCAAGCGAGAATAAGTAGAGAAGAATTTTTTAAATATTATTAAAGGAAAATTCTTGTAGTCATTAATGATTTTTCTTTTAGAAGTTTCAATTTATTAGAAGGTTCTTCTTCCAATAGTAATCTTATAGCAATCTTTAAGTTATCAATGGCTTCTTCAGGAGTGTCTCCAAAATCACTTATACCTAATTCTTCACACCTGGCTATATAAACTTCTTTATCTCGCATTTTTTCAGTTAATATAGAAACATTACAACTTATTTCTTTTTCCATTTTTATTTAAGTTAAACAGAGGTATATAAATTTAATTAAAAAACATTATACAATACTGCAACAAACCCTTTCTTATACTTATCCTCCTCTTCACAATGTTAGTAATATTCACTATTTTATAAACCTTTTTATATTCTACCTTATTTTTACCTTTTTCTTAAAACATATTTCTCATTATATATTTGTTTAAAAAGAGTTTTTAATATCTGATTATATTATAATATTAGATAAAAATATAAATTATAAAGAGAATAAGAGTAGTTAAATAAAGAAATCACAAATAAGTATCTATAAAACTTAAAAAATAATATCAAAATAATTAATAAAAAAATGAAAAAAGGTATGTTTATTGCTTTTGAAGGCATTGATGGTTGTGGGAAATCTACTCAAATTAAAAAATTTGCAGAATATTTGTTTAGCAAAGATAAACATAATCATGTTGTTTTAACAAGAAATCCTTACAAAGATACAGATATTAGGGGTATTTTAAGACAAGATGATGATCCTTTATCACAAGCAGATAAATTAGCAGATTTATTTATTGAAGACAGAAAACTCCATGCTCAAGAATTAATTATTCCAAGCCTTGAAAAAGGGCATTTTATTGTTTCTGATAGATATAAATTATCAACAATTGCATATCAAGGAGCACAAGGATTAGACATGATTGATTTAATAAAAAGACATGAAGGACTGCCTATTCCAGATATAACTTTTATTATTGATATTTCTGCACAAGACTCTTCTTTGAGAATGAAAAAAGAAGAATCAAGAAATGAGCAGAAATTTGAAGCTGATTTAATTTTTCTTGAAAATGTAAGACAAAATTATCTTAAAACAAAATATTTTCTAAGTAATGAAAAAATATTTATTATTAATGGCAAAAGAGACATTGAAACAATTTTTAATGAGATTGTAGGGATTTTTGAAAAAGAATTTGAAGAGAATAAAAGCAGAGATAAAAAAATTAAATATACTTCAATTAAAGAGGTTCCAGAACATATAAGGAAGAAAATTAAAAGATATTTTAGTAATGTTGGAGGCAATTGTTTTGTAATTCAAAATCTTCCTCCTGAATTAACAGGGGGGGCATTAGCTAGATATTCACGAACTCTTACAAGCATGCAACTTACAATTATTAATGAATTTTTAGATGAAAATGGAGAACCTTGCCAGGAAAAAGGCAGTGAATTAATGGACAGAGTATTAAATGCATTTGGGGATGAATCTATTGGAGAATTAGAAGGAGCTCATGTAGGCATTGAAAATATTTCCCAAATTTTAACAAAAACATTTGAAGATAGAAGAATCGGAGGTTCACCAATTGAACAATCAACAAGATATGTTAATTATGATAAAAAAGATGAAAATGGAAAATGGAGATATCTTAGGCCAAAAGAAATAATGAACAGTATATTAAGAGAAGAATATGAAAAAGTTAATGACAGAGCATTTGAAGTTTATAGTGAGCTTGTAAAAACATTGCAGGAATATTTTAAGAAAAAACTTTCAGAAGAAGAATTTGAAATTGAAGTTGAAAGAAATGGGGTAAAATTAAAGATTAAGAAAAACCAATTAATTGGAGAAGCTGAGGAAAAAGCATTTAGGATTGCTTATGGATTTACAATAAGATGTGCTGCACTTGATGTTGGAAGATGTGTCTTGCCATCTTCAACTTTAACTCAACTAGGAATTTATGGAAATGGGAGATTTTTTACTAATGTGCTTAATGCTTTAAAATCAGGAGAATTAGAAGAAGAAAAAGAAAAAGGATTTGAACTTGAAGCAGAGTTAAAAAAAATTATTCCAACTTTTATTAAAAGAAATAAAGAAGATGAGAGAATTAGAATTAGAAATAAAAACATGAGAGAAATTTCTAAACAATTATTCTCTTGGATAAGACCAAGAGATGATTCTGTAACTTTAGTTGAAAGAGCTGATTTTTTAGATGAAAATGTAAGCAGTATTCTTTTTCCATATACTAATATTTCATTACAGCAAATTTTAAATGAAGTTAAAAAAATGCCTTATCTGCAAAAATTAGATATTATTGAAAAATATAGAGGAAGAAGAGAAAATAGAAGAGATAAAATTGGAAGAGGGTTTGAAGCAGGATATCCAATAACATTTGATTTAGTTGGATGTTTTGCAGAATACAGGGACTTGCAAAGAAATAGAATGCTTACACAACAAAGACAATTACTTACAACTGATTTGGGATTTGTTATGCCAAGTGAAGTAATTGAAGTTGAATTTGAATCTAAAGTAATGGAAGTTGTTAATAGAATGGAAAAATTAAATAAAGGACTTAGAGAATTAGGATTTGTTATTGCTTCTCAATATGCTACTCTTTTTAATCATAGAATAAGATTTATGATGGGTATGAATTTAAGAGAATTCCAGCATCTTTCAGAATTAAGAACTCAGCCAGCAGGACATTATAGTTATAGAGCAATGACAATGAAAATGGCAGAACAACTTTCAGTAAGAGATGGCTGGATAAATTTAGCAACAGAGTTTATTGATTTTTCAGATCCAGGCAATAAAATCTCTCGTGCAAAAGAACAATCAAGAATTGCTGGAAAAAATTTAGCAAAAGGAATTGATTCAGGGATTGATTTTATGTGAAACTTAAGCTAAATTTAAATACTAATATTTTTCTATTAATAAAATGGATGAACAAATTGCAAGAACAATGTTTGATACAATAGCAGACGAAGTTGTAAAATATACTAAAAACCCAGATTCAAATGCTCTTTTATTAATTAATAATTTAAGAGGAAGAGTTAATTTTCCTGATAGGATATTAATAAATGATGCTCCTCAACACAAGAATGTTGAAGCAGAGGTTTCTTTTTATTTAGATGATTCTAAAAAACAAAAAATTAATGTTTATGTTAGATGTAGTAAAGATCATGGGGCGGTTATTGGCTATGGTAATGTTAGTGCAGACCAAGCATTATATGATTGCCGCCCACATCTTTATGAATAATTTTTTTACAAATCTTCATAAACAGGGAATTTACTGCATAATTCTTTTACTTTGTTTTTTATTTGCTGCTGAAGCTCTAGATTATTTCTGTCTTTAATTATATCTGAAATCCATTGTCCTATTTGTTGCATTTCAGGTTCTTTCATTCCTCTTGTTGTTAATATTGGGGTGCCAAGTCTTAAGCCCGAGGGCTTAAATGGTGTTGAAGGGTCAAATGGAATTGAATTTGCATTGCAGCAAATATTTGCATTTTCTAATGCTATTGCAACTTCTTTTCCCATGCCAATTCCAAGATTTGTTAAATCAATAAGAATTAAATGATTATCTGTTCCATTAGTCACAAGCTTGATGTTGTTATTCATTAAAGTTTGTGCAAGTTCTTTTGCATTTTTTATTATTTGTTGGGAATAAATTTTAAATTCTGGAGTAAGTGCTTCTTTAAAACAAATAGCTTTTGCAGCAGTAATATTATCATGAGGTCCTCCTTGACAGCCTGGAAATACTGCTTTATCTATTTCTTTTGCAAATTTTTCTTTGCAAAGAAGAATTGCTCCTCTTGGCCCTCTTAAAGTTTTATGAGTTGTAAGCATTACAATATCTGTAAAAGGCAAGGGGGAAGGAGCAACTCCTGCTGCAACTAATCCTGCAATATGAGAAATATCTGCTAAATGTATTGCATTAACTTCATTTGCAATATTTTGAAATGCTTGAAAATCAATATTTCTTGGGTATGCAGTGAATCCTGATATTATTAATTTTGGTTTTTCTCTTAATGCTATTTGCCTAATTTCTTCCATATTTAGAAGATTGGTTTCTCTGTCAACAGGATAAGGTATTGAAGTATAAATTTTTCCTGAAAAATTAACAGGGCTTCCATGAGTTAAATGTCCTCCACATGCTAAATCAAGGCCCATAAATTTATCTCCTGGTTTTAAAAATGCTAAAAAAACTGCAAAATTTGCAGGGCTTCCAGACAATGGCTGAACATTTGCATGCTCTGCATTAAATAATAATTTTGCCCTGTCTATTGCTAGTTTTTCAATTTCATCTACATTAGAATTTCCTTGATAATATCTTTTAAAAGGATAACCTTCACTATATTTATTTAATAAAATGCTTCCATTTGCTTCTAATACTGCTTCAGAAGCATAATTTTCAGAAGGAATTAGATTTAATACTTCTCTCTGCCTTATTAATTCTTTTGCGATTAAATTAGAAATTTCAGGATCTTTTTTATTTATCTCTTTCATATTATTTTTTATTATTTTATTATTTTTATAAGCTATTTGCTGTTCTTCTTAACTTTATTTTAAAAGTTATTGATTATTAACTTGTAAATAAAAAGAGAGAGTTTTATAAGTATTATTGTAATATAAAGGGTTGGATAGAAAGAAAAGTTCTGTTAATATTCACAATATTGCAAAATAAAAAATAAATAAGTATAAAGCTCCTCGAGAACTAATTTTTTATAACATTTAACAATTCATTATATGGATATTTCCCCTGATGTTTCCATGTTTGCCTGTGAGTTTCAATAATTGCGTATTGTTTGGTGCCTTCTTTCGTCCTGTGACCCCCAAGCATTTTTCTCCAGCCAATAGAATTTCTAATTTTTCTTTCGCAAAGATTATTATCCAAGCTTATTCCTTCTATTTCAATTGCAGTAAGCCAATGCCCTCTATAAGCAATTAGCCAATTATCCACAATACTTTGTGCTTCTTTGCACCAATATTTATAATTTATTATTTCATTTAATTTCTTCTCAAATTCAATCTTCTTTTTTTGCCTTATATCTGGAGGAGGATTTTCTTTTAGAAAATCCGCCATTTCCCTATGCAAACTTTTAAGCTGTTCATACAGCTTAACAATATTTTTCTTAGGATTTTTTTGAGCTTCAAATTTCACTTTTCTCATTAGATGCACCCAGCATTTTTGATACCATTTTGCAAATTCTTTATAAACTTTAAAACAATCACTAATAATCCCTCCTTGATAATTTTTACCAAAAATGTCTGTTAATACTCTTCTTGCTCTTGAATTTTGTATTGTTATAAATACAAAATTCGTTGTGACTATCATCCACAAATACCATTGCATTCCATTAACAGGCCAAGAAGTTTCATCGCAATTGGCATAAGGTTCATTTTTAATTTCACTTTCCATTTTATCATAAGAGGGCTCAAGTTTTTCTGCAATCCTAACAATGCAATCATTAATTGCTTTTGGACTAAAATCTATTTTTCCATTAGTAACATTCTCAAAGAATTTAGAAATATTTGCATAAGAGCCAGAGAAATTAAATTTCAATTCAGCAAATAGTGTTTGAAGATTATATCCAATCATTCCTCTTTGAGGAATATCTTGATGAGTTCCTGTACAGAACTCACCACAATCACAAAGATAAAATTCTTCTTCAACTTCAATAATTTCTGCTATTATTCTAGCATCATAAACATATCTTATTCGCGTATCAATATCTCTTCTGTGAATAACTTTTCCACATCTTAGGCATCTCTTTTCAAGCCTTGCCTTTATCTTTCTATCAACATTTTCTGGAACTTCTTTGTTTCCTCCATTAGAACCTTCTGGCTTTCCACGAGGCTTTGGCTCTTTTTCAGATTGTTCTTTAGAGGGATATTTGAAAGGCAGTTTTGAAGAAGGAGTATTCTCATTCAAGAATTGCCTAAGCAATGCTTGGGTTTTTTTGAGTTCATTTAAAAGCTCATAATATTTATTTTGCCATTCTGATGCCTGCTTCTGAAAATAATCTGCTTTATCTTTTTCTTTTTTATACTCGTCAAATATGTTAGTTCGTAGATTATTCATCTTCTAAAATTACAACATACACCTCTTTTCCAAGATAAATTTTAGGGCAGTCAATCTTTGCCCCAGTCCCATAAGAATTTACAATTTTTTTAAAGAAACCTGCAATATTCTTAATTTTTAACTCTTTTTGTGGTTTTACAGATATTTTCTTCATACATATCTAATATGTATTAAGTATATAAACTTTTTGTTTTATCGTCTATGCTTTATACTTACAAAAATAAATAAAGCTTAAGATATTAATTTTATAGTAGTTACAATAACAATAAGTTTATAAAGCTTATTTTTGTATTAAAAATATGGTAAAAAGTTTGGATAATCTGTTAGAAAGTTTACATTCAGATAAAAATAGAATAGCATTTCTTAATCGTGTTTATACACCAGGGAATGTAGAAATTGCAGATAGTATATTAGCTTTAACTACGAATAGTTCTGTTTTAGAACAAGAAACTGATTTTGCAAGGGAACATAAGGTATCACAAAGATTTGCTTCATTAGCAAGAAGATTTGTTGATTATTATGTTCAAAATAATTTGGATATACTTTTAAGGAATAAAGTATTTGCTTGGGGAGATAAAGAAATTGCAGATTATGCTATTTCTAAATTAGAAGAAAAAGGTCAAGAAAACCCTTTAGAATCTGCTGGAGATATTGCACAGTCTTTTGGACAAGAACAAAGAGCTAGACAACTTTTAGAAAGAGTATTAGATGTTCAAATGAAAAAGAAAGATAAGTATGCTTTTTCACCTGCTTTCACTTGTGTTAAATTAGGAAGATTTAATGAAGCTATTGATTTATTTATGCAAGAAGATTATCATTGGCTTGATAGAGCTTTACATGTTGCAAAAGGACATGTTCCAGAAAGAGTAAATGAGATTGCACAAATTGGATTTGACAGATATGCTCCAGGTTTTCATAGACAAGAAACCTATGTTGAATGTGCAGAAGTTTTAGGGAAACTTGATAAAGCTAAAAAAACTCTTTCACATGAAGCTAAAAAATTAAAACCAGATAGCCCACCAAGATTTTATGAGGGATTAGTTGCTTCATTAGTTAAATTAGGATTAAATAATGATGCAAGAACTGCAGTGCGAAAAGTAGCAGCTTACCAATTCCAAGAAGCAAGAAAAAGGGGTAACGATATGATGTATGTATCTTTCCATGACGACCAAAAAGAACTAGCGAGGTTATATGAAATTATTGGAGAACAAGCTCCTGTTAAAGATATTCTTTTAGCTAGAATTGATGCAGGACTAAATAATGACTGGCATCCTTCACATTATGAGCAAGATATTGAACAAGGTTATAAATTGACTGGAGATAATGCATTTTTAGAAAGAAAATTATTGTTATTTGAAAAAGAACAAAAATATGATGAAGCTTCAAAGCTAGCTAGTGAATTAGGAAATGCTAAATTAGCTGAGTCTTATAGAACAATGCATCAAATGATTAGTACTATGCCTCAAACAAAATAACAAAAATTGATATTATTATAATAATTGCATTTGAACAAATTAAATATAAAAAAAGGGTAATTTTCCTTATTTTTGCACTAATTTTGCCCAAATTCTCCTATAAAATTTTAATAGAAAGTTTTATAAACCTACTTTTAGATTTATTTATTATTATACAGTCGTTAAAGGTAAAAATCTCTTGTTTTTTTCATTAAAAATAGAGATGTTAGTATTTAACCCATCAAATTAAACTCTAAGCCATAAAATGCACTCTTTACAGCCCAAACAAACAAAATTAAAACCAGAAGAGGTTGATAAGTTACTTATTACACTGAATATTTCTCTTGCACAATTACCAAAAATTAAAATTACTGACCCTACTTTACCTGAAAATTGCAATATTTCTGATATTATTAAAATAGAAAGAACATTATTAGATAATAATAAGCCTGCTATTTATTATAGAGTGGTTGCAGTTTAATTTAGATTATAATATTGATAATATGTAAGGGATAGCTGTGAAAATAAGAGCATAGCTTAATGAGGCAAGAACATATATTAGAAACAAAAAATATAATAAGATATCAGATAAAAATTAATAAAAAAACAAATAGCTATGAAATAAGAAATTAAGTTATTCAAAACAGAGCTAAAAAATTTATAATATATAAAAGCGTCTTTTTTCAAAAAAAGATGCAGGCAAAAAATTTAGATACTAAAAATAAAAATGGAAATTGAAAAACAACAGCAAAAAGAAGAACATCTTCTTGTAAAAAAATATTTAGAAGATCATAGTCTTGTTGAATCTAATATAACTTCTTTTAATAATTTTATTAGCCATAGAATACAAGAAATCGTAGATGAATTAACAGAATCTTTGCCTAAAGATGATATTGAAATTAAATTAGGAAAAATTAAAATTTCAAGACCAAATGTTATTGAATCAGATGGAAGTTCTCATTTGATAACCCCTGCAGAAGCAAGGATTAGAGGGTTAACTTATGCTTCTCCTATTAATGTTGAGATTACAATTAAACAAACAGGGCAATTAGAAAGCCATGATGTTGAAATTGGGAGAATTCCTATAATTGTTAAAAGTGAAATCTGCAATTTATTTGGAATGAGTAAAGAGGATTTAATCAAAAATTATATTGATCCATTAGAACCTGGAGGATATTTTATTATTAATGGTAATGAAAGAGTAATTGTAATGACAGAAGACTTAGCTGAAAATCAGCCTTTTATTGAAAAAATAAGATCTTCTGGAAATATTATGTTAAGATTATTTTCAAAAAAAGGAAGTTATAGAATCCCAATTTCAATAACTGATACTGATGAAGGAATTCTTGAAGTAAATTTTTCAAGATTTAGAAATATTCCAATTATAATCATATTAAAAGCTCTAGGATTAACAAAAGAAAGCGATATAGCAAAATACATTGGAAAAGAAAATGATTCTTTAATTGTTAATTTATATGAATTTGCGCATATTAAAACAGAAGAAGAAGCTATGCTGGCTATTGCTGAGCAAACTTCTTTACAAGGAACTCAAAAAGAAATTTTAGATAGAATTAAACAAAGATTAGATTCTTATTTTCTTCCTCATATTGGGATTAAAAAAGAAGATAGGATTGAAAAAGCAGTTAGTTTATGCAAGTTTATCAAGCAATTTTATGTTGCTAAGGAAAACCCAGAAAATTTAACAGACAAAGACCATTATGCAAATAAAAGAGTTAGAATGAGCGGAGATTTATTAGCTGATTTATTTAGAGTTAATATGAATATTCTTTTAAGAGATATTCAGCACACAATGCAAAAAGTTCAGAAAAGAAAAAAATTTTATTCTATAAAAACAATTGCAAAGTCTACATTATTTACTCATAGAATTGAGTCTGCAATTGCTACTGGTAATTGGATTGGTGAAAGAAGCGGTGTTACACAAAATATGGATAAAACAAATTATCTTGCTATTCTTTCACAGCTTCAGAGAGTAAGTTCTATGCTGCCTGGTGAACAGGAAAATTTTTTAGCAAGAACATTACATCCAACTCATTATGGAAGATTTTGTCCTGTTGAAACCCCTGAAGGAACTGAGATTGGTTTAAGAAAAAATCTTGCTTTGCTTGCAAAAATTTCTACAAGATGTGATTTAGAAAACAATGATTTAATTAAGATTTTAATAGCACTTGGAATGAAAAAAGAAATAGAAAGCCAAGGAACTGATATATTCTTTAATGGAAGATTTATAGGGCATGTTTTAGAACCTGATAATCTCATTATGGATTTAAAAAAGAAAAGAAGAAACGGAGAATTACCAATTGAATTAAGTATAAGGTATAATAAAGCAATAGATAGTATTCTTTTATCTACTGAATTTGGAAGAGTAATGAGGCCTTTGATAATTGTTAAAAATGGAAAATCAGCATTTACCGAAGAGCATATGAGATTATTAAGAGAAAATTCTTTGAAATGGGAGGATTTACTAAAAAGTGAGATAATTGAATATGTAGATGCTGCTGAAGAAGAAAATGCTTTAGTTGCTTTAGAAGAAAAAGATATTACTAAAGAGCATACTCATTTAGAAATTGATAAAATAGATTTTTTAGGGGTTGTTACTTCTTTAGTTCCTTATGCAAATTACGACCAGTCATCAAGACTAAATAGAGGAAGCAAGACTCAGAAACAAGCTTTAGGATTATATGCTTCTAATTTTTTATGCAGAATAGATACTGATGTAAGTATTTTACATTATCCTCAAAAACCAATTGTAAGAAGTTTTATTTATGATACTCTTAAGGTTCATCCTGCAGGGCAAAATGTTGTTGTTGCAATTATGACTCATGAAGGTTATAATATGGAAGATGCTTTAATATTAAATCAAGGAAGTGTTGACAGGGGGTTAGGAAGAAGCACTTATTACAGACCTTATAATTCTGTTGAACTTAATTATGCTGGAGGATTACAAGATGAAATTACTGTTCCTGAAAAAGATGTTTCTGGCTATAGAACAGAAGAAGCATATAGATTTTTAGAAGATGATGGGATTATTTATCCTGAAGCTAAGGTTAATGCAGGAGAAGCTGTTATTGGTAAAACTTCGCCTCCTAAGTTTCTTTCAGAAGTTAGGGAAATCTCAATTAAAGCTAAAAAAGAAGCATCATCAGTCATAAGACAAGAAGAACAAGCAACTATTGAATCTGTATTTATTACTCATGACAGCCAAGGCAATAAAATTGTAAGAGTAAAAGGGAGAGATCAAAGGATTCCTGAGTTAGGAGATAAATTTGCAACTTCTCATGGACAAAAAGGAGTTGTTGGAGCAATTGTTCCTGAGAATGATATGCCATTTACTTCAAAAGGCATTAAGCCAGACATTATTTTTAATCCTCATTCTATTCCTGGTCGTATGACTATTGGATATTTGATTGAGTTATTAGCAGGAAAGGTTGGATGTTTATCAGGAAAAATAATGGATGGAACTGGATTTTCAGGACAAAAAATAGCAGATTTAGAAAAACAATTAACAGAATTAGGATTAAGATATGATGGAAAAGAAAGTGTTTATCATGGAGTTACTGGAAAGATAATGAGTGTTAAGATTTTTGTTGGGGATATGTATTATCTTAAATTAAAATATATGGTAAGCAATAAAATACATGCTCGTGCTTCTGGTAAAGTAACTTTATTAACAAGACAACCAATTGAAGGAAGAGCAAGAGGAGGAGCATTAAGACTTGGAGAAATGGAACAGCAAGCATTAGTTGCCCATGGAGCCTCATTATTATTAAAAGAAAGATATGATTCAGATAAAGTAATTATTCCTATTTGCACTAAATGCGGTTCAATTGCTATTGAAGATTCTATTAGAAATAAATTATCCTGCCCATTATGCGGGAGTACAGATGTTGAACCTGTTGAAATATCTTATGCTTTCAAACTCTTAGTAGATGAAATTCAATCAATGCATATTAAAACTAAATTTAATTTGAAAAACAAATATGAATAAAATGGAAACAACTAAAAAACCTATGAGAATATTTGGCCTTCATGTTTTAAGTGATGTCTCAAAGTTAGGTGAAAAAACAGTTGATATGCAGGATTCAATAAGATATAATATATGCTCTCTTGGGTTTAAACAATGCTTTGCTGCGAGAGACCCATATATTTTTGATATAGTATGCCAAGGAAATTTTGATTCATGCCAAAATCACATAGATGATTCTCCAGTATCAGAAAAAGATTTTGTATCGGGTGTATATGCAGTTCAATTCTATACAAAACGCGGAGCAATTGTTCTTTCTGGTGCTGGGGGGGGAAACTAAAATGCCAAGACCAATAAAAAAACAAGTTGAAAGTTTGCAGTTTACTTTGCTTAGCCCAGATGAGATTAAAAAAATAAGCAAGGCAAAGATTATTACTCCTGAACTTTATGATGTTGATGGTTATCCTGTTGATGGCGGGTTAATGGATTTAAGACTTGGAGCAATTGATCCTGGTGTTAGATGCAGAACTTGTGGTGGAAAATTAAAAGAATGTTTAGGACATGTGGGTAGCATTGAATTAGCAAGACCAATTATGCATATTAAATATGTTCCAATTATTGAATTATTCTTAAGATGTTATTGCTCTGAATGTCATAAATTAATGATAAAATCAAAAGACTTAGAAAAATACAGTGTTGTTAAAGATAGATTAAAAAGAGCAAAAGACACTAAAAAATGCCCTCATTGTCTTGCTGAACAAGAAAAAATAAAATTAGACAAGCCAACAACATTTAGAATTGGCAAGAGAAGATTATTTCCAGGGGATATAAGAGAAAGAATTGCAAGAATTTCTGATGATGAAGCAAGATTAGCAGGAATAGATTCAAAAATATTCAGGCCAGAATGGGGGGTCTTAACTTTATTATTAGTTCCTTCTGTAACAGTAAGGCCAAGCATTACTCTTGAAAGCGGTGAAAGAAGCGAAGATGATCTTACTCATAAATTGTCTGACATAATAAGAGCAAATCAAAGATTATGGGAAAATTTAAATGCTGGGGCTCCAGAGGTTATTATTGAGGATTTGTGGGATTTACTGCAATATCATGTTACAACTTTCTTTGATAATTCTATAACAAAAATTCCTCCTGCAAGACACAGAAGCGGACAGCCATTAAAAACTATAAATGAAAGAATAAAAGGAAAAGAAGGAAGAATCAGGCATAATTTAGCAGGAAAAAGAGTAAATTTTTCTTCAAGAACTGTTGTTTCTCCTGATCCATCTTTAAAACTAAACGAGGTTGGAGTTCCTCTTGAGATTGCAAAGGTTTTAACTATTAATGAAAAAGTAACAAGTTCAAACATAGAAAAATTTAAAAAAATTATTTTAAATAAAACATATCCAACTGCAAATTATATTATAAGGCCTGATGAAAGAAGAAAAAGAATTACAGATGAATTAAAGCAAGAAATTTTAGATGAATTAGCTCCTGGATATGTTGTTGAAAGACAATTAGTTGATAATGATGTTGTATTGTTTAACAGACACCCTTCATTACATAAAGCAAGTTTAATGGCTCATTTTGTAAAGATTCTTCCTTATAAAACTTTTAGGATACATCCTGCTGCAGCACAACCATACAATGCTGATTTTGATGGAGATGAAATGAATATTCATGTTCCTCAAACAGAAGAAGCAAGAGCAGAGGCTAAAATACTGCTGGATGTAAATCAAAATTTAATGTCTTGCAAGGATAATAGTAATTTATTAGGATGCATTGCAGACGCAGTTACTGGAACTTATTTATTAAGCAAAACAAGTTTACAAAAAAGTATTGCTTCTCAATTATTATATCAGTCTGGAATAGAGAGTAATTTTTCTAAAAAGAATATTGATGGCAAGGAAATAATTTCTGAAATTATTCCAAAAATAGATTATCAAAACAAGACTAAAACAGGAGAAGTTTTTTCAATTAAAAATGGAAAAATAGAGTCTGGAGTTGTTGATGAAAATGTATTTGGAGTTGAATCTGGAGCTTTATTAAAATTTCTTGATAAAGAAGTTGGGAGAGATGAAACAATCAAATGTCTTGAAAATGCTTTTTCAATTGGAACTAACTATCTCTCACAACATGGATTTACAATTTCAGTTAATGACTTAGATGTTAATGAAAAAGTTATAAACCAAACTAAAGAAATTATACAAAATGCTGAAAATGAAACATTAAAGATTATTCAAGATTATGAATCAGAAGATTTAGAAATTATTCCAGGTAAAACTTCTGAAGAAACAAGAGAAATAAAAATATTACAAACATTAAATAATGTTAGAACTAAGATCGGTAAAATTGTTAGTAAAGAACTTCCTAAAACAAACCCAATTAGTGTTATGATAAGTTCTGGAGCAGGGGGGAATATTCTTAACATTACTCAGATGGCTTGCTGTGTTGGGCAACAGGCATTATGGGGTAAAAGAATTGGAATTGGATTTAATAATAGAACTTTATCTTTTTTCAAAGAATATGATTTATCTCCTAAAGCAAGAGGATTTATTTATAATTCATTTTTAAAAGGACTTGAACCTTATGAATTCTTTTTTGGAGCAATAACTGGAAGAGATGCTTTAATGGATACTGCATTAAGAACTCCAAAATCAGGTTATTTATACAGAAGATTAGCTAATGCATTACAAGACATAAGGGTAGAGTATGATAAAACAGTAAGAGAGGGCAGTGGAAAAATTATTCAATTTAAGTATGGGGAAGATGGAAAAGATGTTTCTGGATTACATAAAGATGAAGAAGTTTCTCCTGGAGAAGCAATTGGTATTATTACTGCTCAGTCATTTGGAGAGCCTTCAACTCAAATGGCATTAAATGTATTCCATTTTGCAGGTGTTTCAGAAATGCAGGTAACTTCAGGGCTTCCAAGATTAATTGAAATTTTTGATGCAAGACGAACCCCTTCAACTCCTGAAATGGAAATTTATTTAGATAGGGAACATAATAATGAAAAAGACGCTAAAGTTATTGCAGAAAAAATCCAAGAAATTAAAATTTCAGATATTTCAAAAGAAATTAAAATTAATTTTTCAGATAAAAAAATTGAAGTAGTTATAGATCTTAATGCTGTTAAAAGGGTTCATTCTTCTATTGAGAATATTGCTAAGAGATTAACTGAGAATAAAAAATTAGGGAGCAATTGTAGAGTTCATGGGAATTCCCTGATATTTACTGAGAAAGAAAAAGAATTTAAAGAAATCTATAAATTAAAAGAAAAAATTAAAAGGACTATGATTTCTGGGATTAAAGGCATTGAACAAATTTTAGTAGTTAAAAGAGATGATAATTTTGTGATTCTTACTGCAGGAACTAATCTTAAGGAGATAATAGAATTTAAAGGAATTGATAAAACAAGAACAATAAGCAATGATATCCACGAAGTCTGCAGTATTTTTGGAATTGAAGTTGCAAGAGCTGCAATTATAAAAGAGATTAACAAGGTTATAAACTCACAAGGACTTGAAATTAATGAAAGACATTTAAAATTAGTTGCAGATGCTATGACTACTTCTGGAGAAGTTAAAGGAATCACAAGAATGGGGATTATTTCCCAAAAATCTTCTATATTAGCAAGAGCTAGTTTTGAAACTCCTATTAAACATTTTGTTAATGCTACATTAAAAGAAAATAAAGATGAATTAAATTCAGTCATTGAAAATATAATTTTGAATCAGCCTGTTCCTGTTGGAACAGGACTTCCAGGACTTTTGGTTGAAGTTACAGGCCCTCTTAGCAATAAAAAACAAAAATCAGACAAAACTGTTGCAAACTTAACAAAACACACTAAAGATACTTCTAAACGTTCAACAGAACCAACAATAGAAAAAAAAGAAGGAAAGAAGAAATAAAAAAACTTTCAATTGAGGAAAAACTGATTTGATGATATATAAATCTCTTTTCTAAGATATAAATATTTAAATAATCATTCTTTTTTTACTTAGAATGGGTTTAAGAGAATTATTAAAGAGATATAAAGAAGTTACTAGGCCGATATTAAGAGATATAAAAGGAAATGTTTTGAAAGAATCTGCATGGTATCTCGAATATTCTGATGATAAAATAGGTTTTCCTTGCTATTTCACAGGAGAATTTGAAAAGAGCAGTTTCCTCACAGGAGACTCGGGTTATGCAATTGTAGAAGGAATTAACAGTTGTGGAAGCTATTTTAAAAGTTTATTTCCATCTAGATGTACTGAACAACTTGTTCCAATTGAAAATCCAAAAGAATATTTAGAATCATTAAAACAAGAGATTGATAGAAGATCAAAACTTCCCATTAAACAATTATCAAAAGCTAATCTGCCTACATTAAAAAGAGCAGAAGAATGGATGAAGGATAAGTTAGAAAGATTGGCTCAAGCAGCTTAGTTCGCATTAGCAAAATTTCTAAAAAAAGATAAATCTTAAATCAAATAGAGATATAATAAATTTACCGACGATAAAATAAACCGAAACACTTATAAACTAATAACAACCCTCTAAAAGATTAATAAATATTGATAATTAATAACTTATAAAAATATCAATTAAGAAAAAGAGCTTAAATTATTATAAAAAATAATATCAATAATCTATAAAAAGAAGAGCTGTATAGATGAGAAGCTTAAATCACTCATCAACACAGCTTAAAAATTTGATAAGATATAGAAATAAGTTAAATATCAACAAAATAAATGAGTAAATAAATATCAATAATAAATAAACCGAAGTAAGTTAAGAATGAAAAGAGTAAACTTAATCAACTCATCTGCAAAGCTTAATAAGTTTAGCATTATAAATAAAAAATAAAACAACAAAAATCAAAAATGGTTAAAACTTTAGATATGCAGTTCATCAGGTATGCAAATTTATTTGGAAAAGTAACTAATATAAGAACTAATCATTGTTTTGAATACAATAACATGATTGTTTTTGCTGTTCCAAGAATATTTGTTAGAAAAGCAATTGGGATTAACAATGATAATCTTAAAAAATTAAGTGAAATATTAAAAAAGAAAATTAAAATTGTTGCTATTCCTAATGGAAAAGAGGATATTGAAAACTTTGTTTCAGTTATTGTAAGCCCTGTTAAATTTAAGGCTATTAACATTAGAGATACTGATGCAATAATTAATGCAAATACCCAAAGCAAAGCTTCTTTAATTGGCAGAAATAAAGTCAGATTAAATGAAATGCAAAATATTCTTGAACAATATTTTGGAATAAAGAGAATATTAGTGAGGTAAAATTGTTCTTCTATTTGTGTTTTGATAATTGCCTAAACAATGCGACTTCATAAGAAGTTGGACTCCTAGTTAATTGTTTAACACCAGACAAACCATCTGAAAACTTATAATCTACTAATAATTCTCCATTTTTAGAATCTAAGGTATATCCCCCAAATCCATAAATTTTATGTGAAAATCCTAGATGCAATTCATTTTCTTTATCACAATCTAACATAACATTAACCTCATCCCCTCCAGAAACAAGATTTTCAAGTTTTTTTCTTAATTCAATAATAAAATCTCCTATTCTATCAACATAGAAACCAGATATTTTTTTACCTCTTCCCCTTTTGGAGGCCTCTATATGGTTCCCCATAATAGCAGAAATTTCATCAGGACTTTTTTCAGTATGTAATATATCCTTAGAAATATTATTTATATATTCCACTTTCATAGGTTATTAATTTTTGTTTATCTTTCATATTAATTTTATCAGAACTCTTCTTCTTTTGGGTAAAAATACTGAGATTTTTGTATTTAAAAAACTTCCTATTTTTGTTTTGTGTGTTATCCCGAAACTATTTTATAAGGCTGGTTTAGTTAGCTTTATGAAATTAACAAAATCTAAGGTAATCGAGACTTTTAGAAAGTTAAATAATGGAAAGACAGTATACCAAGCAAGATAAATTGCAAGACGCTCTAGACAATATAAATTTGTGCTTAGAAAAAAGTGAAAAAATGATTATACCTCGCCCTGACTTTTTTCTTCTTAAATCAATGATACTTAAAAAATTAGATGATGAATATTTATATTATGAAAATAAAGCCAAACAACTTATAGAGGGGCTAAAAGACTTTCAGAAAAAATTTAAAGAAGAAGATTAAAAAAATAATCAAAATTTTTGAAGTAGAAAAGTTTAAATCCTTAAGAAAAGAGATTGTGCTTGTATTGGAAAAAGAGCCAATAACTTGGAATGTTTCTTATGTTGAGGTTGTAAATAATACTGAAAAATCAAAGAAAATATTAAAACTTTTAGAGGAATTAAAAATAATATGAGCGAAGAAATTACAGAAGAGATAAAAAAACTTGTTATAGCAAGGCTTGAGACAATTCCCAAAGATAAAAAAATCTCTATTGGCAATTATGGAGAATTCAGCAAAGAAGAATTAATAGAGGGTGTAAAATCTGGCTCAGAAGTAGGCAAAAAAATTATTGAAGTAGAATTGGAGTTCTTAAGAGCATTAAAACAAGGAATAGTAACATGAGTTTTACTTATCTTATAACAAGACCAGAGCATGATGACACTACTCATTATTTGTCTAACTGAGGCAAAGAAACAATAAAAATAGATGATTAGAGTTGATAGAACTTTCAAAATCTAAAAATAGCAGTAATAATTGTTTTTGATGGGTTGATATATTTTTCTATAACTACGGAGTTATCTTCTTTATACTCTTCTATTATTTTTAAAGCTTTTTCTACATTATCTTTTCCAAGTCCGTGTAATTTAAATTTTTCAGTACCATATTTTTTTAATTTATCTAATTTAAATTTAACCTCTCCACTAAATTCTTCATAAGATTTATGCCTATTTATAAAAACCATATAAGGTAAAGATTTAACTATTCTTTCTACCTCTTCTTGATAGTCTAAAATACTAAAATCTTCTTGTTCAAACATATTTTCATATAGCTCTTTAAAATAATTTTCAAAATACCCTCCAGTTACAAGATTACAGACGTTATTTCCAAAATTAGGATATTTACAAGCAATATCTCTTTTTAATTCCGAAATATCCTCTCCCTTCGTCCAAGCGTTTTTTACGACTAAAGAGCCCTCTATTGCTCTTAACATATCTGGTTTTAATTTATCTCTATAAAATTTTAATAATTCTTCATCATTTTTTAATGGGAGATTTCTTTTAATCTGTTGTGTTTTTTCAGCAGATTTATCAGTAAAGAAAGCATCTTTTTCTTCTTGAACAATAAAATCAATTAACTCTTTTGCTTTTTTCTTATCCTCTTCTGTTCCTTTACTCACATCTAAACTTAATCTTTGTCCATCTTTTAATTCTAATACCTGAGTAGTATTTTTTGAGAAATCAAAAAATTTTATTATATTATTTGTAAAAATGTCTCCGAATTTCCCTTCAAAAAGAGTTTTTAATTTATCAAAAAGTTTCACTCTACCTTTTTCGCAATCTCCATAAGAGAAAAAGTGTCTGATTTAACAAATGCTTCAGAACCTTGAACTATTCCCGCCCATTCTTCTAATCTGATTTCTTCTCCTTTTGGAGTTAAAACTCTCTGATTTATATTTTCTTTTTCTACGATATATTCTTCTTCATCAATAGTTTTCCCAAAAAGTTCTAAGATGTCTTCTTTAACATCTTTATTAAAAGTTAAAGGACTTATTTTCATTGCGTAGTTCCTCCCTTAAAAGAGGATAAAATTATACCTTTATTAAGATTATTATGTTTAATAATATTATTATATCCTAACATACACAAAACAAACAAACCCATTTTTTTACACTCTTTTTTTATTAATATAAAGAAGATTATCATATTTTAAAACCTTTCTATTTTCGGAATTTTTGTTCAATTTTCAGATTTTACCAACCGATAAGTTAACAGAGAACTGTTAAATAGCATTTGCATAATAGCTTGAAAAAGAATTTTAGGAAGTTTTTTAAACCTCTTTTTTGATTAATATCTATCTTAAATTACTTATAACAAAGCTTAAAAATATACTTAAATAGTAAAAGATATCAATAACTTATAAATTTTAAGTTATAAAGAACAAGAAGTTAAACTACTCACATTAAACTTAATAGATTAGAGATTATAGATAAAATAATATAAAATAAAATATAAAATGGGACTAAGAAACGCAACAAAATTAATAAAGAATAGAAAAAAATTCAGATGGAGTGATAGACATTACAAAATTAGAACTCTGAATCTTTTTAAAAAATCAGATCCTCTTGGAGGAAAAAATCAGGCTAAAGGAATTGTAATTGAAAAAGTTCAAAAAGAAGCAAAACAGCCAAATTCTGCAATGAGAAAATGCTGCAAAGTCCAGTTAATAAAAAACAGCAGGTTTGTGACTGCTTTTATTCCTGGAAACTTAGCCCAGAAATTTATTGATGAGCATGATGAAGTTATTATTGAAAGAATCGGCGGAAAACAAGGAAGAAGCAAAGGGGATATTCCAGGAGTTAGATGGCAAGTTATTAAAGTAAATGACCAGCCTTTAGAAAGACTATGGCATGGAAAGATAGAAAAGGGTAGAAGATAAAATGAAAAATAGATTAAGGTTAGAATTATTGGATTATGCAACTAAAAATGGAGAGTTGTTTGTTTTTCAGTATAATCCTAAAAATAATGCAGGCATTTTTTCAATATCAGATGTAAATAATGGAACTGAATTAAGGCAGGTTGTATATACTAATATTTCAAAAAAAAAATTTGCTTCTAATATAAATAAAATAATTAATGAATACGAAAAAATAACTGTTTAAAATGGCATACCAAAACACACAATTTGATGAACAAGCAGAAGATTTTGATGAGCAAGGCGAAGAACTTGACCAGATGTCTGAAATTGAAAAAAAAGAACCAGGATTTAAGCTCTTTGGGTTATATGATGTTTCTGATATTAAAGTTGAAGACCCTGGGATGAAAAGATATATTAATCTTGACCAAAAACTTGTTGTTAAGAGTTCTGGAAGAATAAGAGAGAAATTTTCAAGAGGAAAAATTAATATTCTAGAAATATTTGCAAACCTTATTGGGATTTCTGGGCACAGAGGAAAAAAACATGTAATCCAAACAGGATGGAAACCTGGAAAATATTCTCAGAATATGAGAATTGTCTTAAATTGCCTTAAGATTATTGAAGAAAAAACAAAACAAAATCCTGTCCAGGTTTTAGTAACTGCATTAGAAAATGCTGCTCCAAGAGATGGTGTTACTGTTATTGAATATGGCGGAGCAAGATATCCTCAAGCAGTTGATATTTCTCCTTTAAGAAGAGTTACTATGACATTAAGAACAATTGTTCAAGGAAGTTATGACAAGTCTTTTAATAAAAAACCAAAAATTGAACAAACTTTAGCAGATGAAATAATTAAAGCTTACAATAAAGAAGCAGATAGTTATGCAATGCAAAAAAAGAATGATTCTGAAAAGCAGGCTGATTCTGCAAGATAAAATTTAAAAAGACTAAATCATTTATATTTATGCCTTTGGGGAAGAGTTCTGATAAAGCATAAGATGGGAAACACAAAATTATCTGAATTATTAAGGATTATTTCTAGTGAGCATCCCAGGGTGCATAGACATTCAAATTTAGATTCAAGACCTTACACCCCTAGGGGTTTTAATAGAGTCAGACAACAAGATTATAGAGCCAGACATTATGAGGCAAATAAGAAACCTAATAAAATAGGGTATAAATAAGACAATAAAATTATAATAACATTTAAAAACCGATTTTTATATGATTAGTTATTATAGATAGTTTATATTAAAAATAAGTTTAATATTATAAAAATTATTAATAATAAATTAAACGAGTTAAGCTATAAATGAGAAGTAAAATTTAATTAACTTATCTCTAAAGCTTAGATATTTAATTATAAATAATAAATATAATATGGTAAAGAAAGAAACAAGTTTGCAAAAAATTTCAAGATTAGTCAATACTAGGGAAAATATTAGAAACATTGCTACTTCTGCGCATATTCATCATGGAAAATGTATTTCAGGCAATTCAAGATTAATACTAACTGATGGAAGTATAAGAAATGCAAAAGATATTTTTGAAGAGATTGCAAATAATGGTTCTGTTGTGAAAGAGAATGAGGAACATACTATTTTTGCACCAAATAAAAAAATTGAAGTCTTTACACTTAATAAAGATAATAGTAAAATAGAAAAAAAAGAGATTCAATATGCCTGGAGACTTATTGGAGGAAAAACCATTAAAATAAAATTAAGAAATGGTTTTGAAATTGAAACTACTCCTGAACACAAATATATTAATTATGAAAATGGTAAATTTATAGAAAAACCAGCTTATAATCTAACAATCAATAATCAAATAGTTTGTGCAAAAAAGATTGATTTTTTTTGGAAAGAAAAAAATGCAGATAAAGAAGATTATAATTATATAAAATGTATAGTTAACAACAAAAATGGGCAAAAATTAATTCAATTATTAGAAAATCCTTATGAAGATTTAGCTTTTGTTGAGATAAAAGAAATTTCTGAGGGATTTGAAGAAATTGTATATGACTTTACAATTCCTGAAACTCATAATTTTATTGCAGAAGGAATGATTATTCATAATACAGCACTTACTGACAATCTTTTAGCTGCTGCAGGATTGATGAATGAAAAACTTGCAGGAGATTTAGAAGGTGGAATGACAACTTGGCAACATTCTGATGAACAAGAAAGATTATTGACTGTTGATGCTGCAAATGTTTCTATGGCTCATGAATTTAATGGAAAAGAATATTTAATTAATTTAATTGATACTCCAGGGCATATAGATTTTTCTGGTAATGTTACAAGAGCTATGAGAGCTATTGATGGAACTATTGTTTTAGTTTGTGCTAGTGAAGGAATTATGCCTCAGACAGAAACAGTTATGAAACAGGCTTTAAGAGAAAGAGTAAAACCAATTTTATTTATTAATAAAACAGACAGAATGGTTAAAGAATTAAAATTAACTCCTGAAGCAATGCAAGAAAAATTTATGAAAATTATTAATCATTTTAATTTATTGGTTGAGCAAATTGCAGAAAAAGAATTTCAGCAAAAATGGAAGGTTAATGTTGGTGATGGAAGTGTTATTTTTGGTTCTGCAAAAGATAACTGGGCATTATCTGTTGCATTTATGGAGAAAAAAGGAATAAGTTTCAAAGATGTTATTAATGCTTATAGTTTGGATGAAGAGGAAAGAAAAAAATGGTTTTGGGATAAAGCTCCATTATATGAAGTTTTATTAGATAGTGTAATCAAACATCTGCCAAATCCTATTAAAGCTCAAAAATACAGGATTCCAAAAATTTGGCAAGGAGATATTGAGTCAGATTTTGGAAAAGATTTACTTAATTGTAATAAAGATGGAGAAGTTGCTTTTGTTATTACAAATATTGTAATTGATCCTAAAAGTGGTAAAGAAATTTCAGCTGGAAGACTATTTTCAGGAACACTTAAACCTGGAATGGAAGTTTATTTAAATACTGATAAAAAGAAATCTAAAATTCAGCAGGTTTTGGTTTATAATGGAATTAAACCAGAACAAATAGATGCTGTTCCTGCTGGAAATGTTTGTGCTATCTCTGGAATTGTAAGTGAAACTGGAGAAACAATTACTACTTCTCCTCAAGAACCATTTGAAAATATCAAACATATTTTTGAACCAGTTATTACTAAATCAATTAGTGTTCCAAAACCACAAGACCTTCCTAAATTAATTGAGGTTTTAAAGAAAGTTGCAAAAGAAGACCCAACATTAAAAATAGAAATTAATGAAGAAACAGGTGAAAATTTAATGTCTGGAATGGGAGAATTGCATTTAGAAATTGTTGAAAATAGAATTAAAACAGAAAAAGGTGTTGATGTTAAAACTTCTGAACCAATTGTTGTTTATAGGGAAACAGTTATGAAAAAAGGGAAACTTGGAGAAGGGAAATCACCAAACAAACATAATCTCTTTTTTATACAAGTTGAACCTTTAGAAGACAGTGTGTATCAGATGATTAAAAAAAGGGAATTACCTGAAAGAAGAATCAAGAAAAAAGATTTAGATGTTTGGAAAAAATTATCTGAAGCAGGAGTTTCAAATGATGAAGCAAGGCAATACAGGCATATTTACAAAAATTGTGTTTTTTTAGATAAAGTCAAAGGAGAGGTTCATATGGATGAAGTTATTTCTATGATTTTAGATGGATTTGAACAGGTTGTTAATGCAGGTGTTTTATCAAGAGAACCTAGTATGAAATTAAAATGTTCTTTAGTTGATATTAAACTTCATGAAGATGCTATTCATAGAGGGCCAGCACAGGTTTATCCTGCTGTTAAAGATGCTATGAGAGCATCAATTAATTCAGCTAATCCTGTATTATTTGAACCTATTCAAACATTATTAATTGAAGGGCCTTTAGAAAATATGGGAGATTTAACAAAGCTTATTCAAAGTAAAAGAGGGCAAATTTTAGATATTAAACAAGGCGCTGGGCATGTTGTTATTAAAACAAAACTTCCTGTTGCAGAAATGATTGGGATAGCAAGTGATTTAAGAAGTGCAACAGAAGGAAGAGGAACATTTAGCATGATTGATCAGACTTTTGAAAAAGTTCCTGCAAATATACAACCAGAAGTTATAAGAAAAATTAGAGATAGAAAAGGTTTGGCTGATAATGAATAAACTTATTTCAGAAAATCAGGGCTTACCTTTAAAATTTTTAGAATAAAATTTCTAATTTCTCCTTTTTTATGTGGATTTAAACTTATATGTATCTCTCCTGTTGATTTTTTTGTTTGAATCCAGCCCAGATTACTTAATTCTTTAACTGCTTTTTCAGATTCTCTTATAATTATTTTGCTCGTTAAATGATAGAGGTTTCTAATGGGAGTATGTCTTCCTCCCCAAACTCCCTTTCTATAAAGTTTATATAATAATTCTGCTATTAACTCGTCATTTTCCATTTTAAGTCATCTCTTTTCAAGTAAACTGGCCTAAAAAGATTGAGTTTAAACTAAATAATATAATTGTTAAGACTTTATAAATCTTTTCTTTTTCGTAATTACTATTTATTTTTAATAATTAAAATACGAAATAGTTAAAATATAGAAACATTTAAATACTATGAAGTTGTGATTATTAATGTGAAAGGAGAAGAGTGGCATAATATTATAAATGAAAAGGGGGATTAAAAAGAGGAGGTGATCAGTCTTTAAAATGGCAAAATCACAACAATCGTTTTTTTTACAGTATCTTGGAGACAACCCTAAAATGAGAATCTTAGATTTCTTAATGGATAATTTTGCTCATGATTTTTCTCTTCCTCAAATAGCAGAAGGGAGCAATGTTGCATATACTACTTTAATAGATATTCTGCCTAGACTATTAGAACAAGGGATATTAATAGAAACAAGAAAAATTGGGAAAAGCACATTATATAAAATAAATTTAGATAACCCTGTAGCAAAGGCTTTGTTTGTTATTGATATGAAATTATCTGAAGCAGCTATTGAAAAAGTGCTTGCTTAAGAATTAATAAAAAGATGAAATAAATATCTTTGATATCCTGATTTGTTTCAAAACATTTAAATCCTCCTTTAATTTTGGCGTTGCCTACAAACCCCAAATGAGCTAAAAAGTAGCTGTTTTCTGCCCATAAAGTAAGTTTTCATTATAAAATTTTAAGAAAGTTGTAACAAAAAGTATGATGGTGTCACGAAAAGTGCGAAAATGAAAAGAAAGATTAATAAACATTAAAAAATTCATTTAATTAAGATGCTATCGAGAAGACAGGAGTTTGAACTGATTACTGCAATAAAAGGAAGAGGTGAGATTCCTCTTAAGTTTGCATATTTGGGTGAAGGAGTTAAAAATTGGGATAATATTGCTAAACATCGTTCTTTAAAAGGGGGTATTAATACAACAGAATCTATTTTATTAAGAAATAAGATTGCTAATTTTATTACATCTTATGAAAAAACAAAGAAGATTAATGTTGTTGATATAGGATGTGGTAACGGTATTCCTGCTTATCCAGTCTTAGAAGAACTCAAAAAGAATAACCTGAGTTTTAAATATATCCCAATAGATATTAGTAAAGAGATGCTTGAACTTGCTATAAAAAATATTAAATCAGCTTTTGGAAATATAGAATGCAAATCATTTCAATTAGATTTTGAATTAGGAAACTTTTCTGAAATCATTTATGAGCTAAAAAAAGACGAGTCTTCTAATTTACTTCTTTTTCTTGGAAGCACTTTAGGAAATCATTCAGATAGAAATAGAGTTCTGACAAACTTTAGGGACTCCATGACATCTGAGGATTATTTGATAATTGGAGTTGAACTTACAAATATTGCAAAGATAAATAAAATTCTACCTAATTATGAAGGGAAACTTTCTGAAGATTTTGTTTATTTTATTCCAGAAAAGATAGGGATAAATAGAAAAGACACAAAATATGATGTTTCATGGAATGATAAGCTAAATCAAGTAGAAGTAAAAATTATTTTAAAGAAAGACGCTAATATTAAAATTGGTTCTGAGAAGTTCAAATTAGAAAAAGATGAACAAATTCTTCTCGCAATATCTGTTAAATTTACTGAGTGGAGTATAACTAAACTATTATCAGACGTTGGGTTTAGAACAGAACTTTTAACTACCACTAAGGATAGAGGATATATTTTATCAATGGTTCAACCTACAAGATACGCAGTATAAAATTTTAAGAAAGTTGTAACAAAAAGTAGGGTGGTGTCACGAAAAGTCTAATAAATTGATAAATTTACAATTCTGTTTTCGATAGGGGGTATAGAGTGCATATAAATATAAATCATAGGAGTCTTGTCCTTATCATCAAAACATTCTGGGCATCCAATCATTAAAAATTTTACATAACATTTTTTACCAACAGGTAGATTTCCTGAGTTTCCTTGATAATCCCAAGTATCACAACTTATTTCAAAGTTTCTTGGATAACCTGGAACTATCAAATTACGCAAATATACGGCTTTTTCATCTTCCATTCTATACAAATCCGCCTTTAAAATATCAAATTCACTTATGTCTCTTTTTCCAACATTAGTAAAATTTAATTGAAATTGGATATTGTTCTTTTCATTTAGTTTTATTTTTGCAGGAGACACATCTATTCTTATATCATTAACCTTCTCAGAGTTATGGAATAATCCGCTATAAATGGCTCCGCTTAATAAAATTACAACAAGTATAGAAGCCATCCACCAGATTCTTTGTTCAGTTAAAGACATCGATTCTTTAGCTTGACTCTTACTTATTTCTTTATGCTCTGTCCCAACATTAAGATGTTTTTCAGAAACTGCCAAGATTTTCTTTTGAACATCTAATTGTTCTTTATGAATATTCTCTTTTTCATCTTTTGCCATCGAACATTATAATCAAAAATACTATAAAAATTTATCTCTTATTTGAGTTTTGATAGGAGGTATCTTCTTTTCATTTGATAGGTATTAAAATATTTATCTTTATTTAAAATTCTTTCTGCTAAACTTGACATCTGCAAATCTTGGCTAAGAATTTTCCAGTAGATGTAAGGTTTATTGGCTCTTTTCTATACAAATCTGGATATTTCTCTTTAAAAAATTTTATGGTCTTGGAGAAAGTAAAAAAGAATGTAGCTAATAAGCTAAGGACAAGAGATAAAACTGCAAGAAAAAGATAGAAGTTTTTATTTGTTACTCCAAAAATAAAGGCTAATATAAAGAAAATAATTGTAATAATAACATAGAATATACCACCACTTAAAGATAAAAAAGAGAGCAATTTTATAGTGAATCTATATCGTTTAGTAAATGCTGAAGCAAAAAATGTCAAAGCAAAGTTAAATAAGATTATAATAACAATTGGAATAAGAAAAAAATAGGTTATAAGGACAGGAGATAATTTTGCTGACTTGAGCAATGTCCCTCCAGTAAGCAGAAAAAGGAAAAGGCTGTAAAACATAGTTATGAGGAAGAATACAAAGGTAAGAATAACATTATCGGTATTGGATAAATTAGATTCTTGTTCAACTATTTTTAATTTATTAAATATGTCTTGATTTGTGACTCTTTTCTTTGGCATGAAAGATTAAAGATATAGAAATATTAAAAGATATCTATTCCTCAACAATCGAAAACTTCTCAATAACAATAACCTCTTTACTGCCTTCTCTAACAGCACTTACTTGCACCTTGCTTCCACTTTTTAATTTTATAGCCTTTGCTTCTCTTGTAAATAGGATTATAATCAGTAAAGTATTTAAATAAGAATGTCTAAGTATGCTTAGTAAGTAAGTATAAAAAGTTATCATAATATTATTAGACTTAAATCAATCAAAAAATGGAAAATCAAGAACTTCAATTACTAAAAAATTTTGAAAGTGATAGCAAATGGTTTCATGAGAATATGGATATGCTTAGGGAGAAAAATTTTACTGGAAAATTTGTTGCTATAAAAGAATCCAAGCCAATAGCAGCCAATGAAGATTTAGATGTGGTTATAAATAATATTTCAAAGAAAGGGGAAAATCCATCACTTGTCTTTATAGAGTTTGTTCATCCTAAAGGATTTACACTTCTATTATAAAAATGAGATTACCTTTGCAAGTTTATTTTTTTGCTGGAGGACTAAGAGCTATGGTTCATTTCTTACTTCAATCAGAAAATCCCCATATATTTGCACCTGTTAGAGCTATTGTTGATACTGGCAGCCCAATTACAATATTGGGTCTCCCTGATTTGAAAAAGATGAGAGTCTCTCAATTAAAACTTAAGGATTTAGAGAGTAGGAAAGAAACAATATCTTATGGAGGAGGGCAAGTAAGAGCAAAAATACTTAGAGATAATAAAATAAAGATTGGTGAATTTGAATGTTCAGTCCCTATACAAATTCCTGTAGAAGAAATTAAGGATTGTTCTCAACCAACCATATTAGGAGTGGATTTCCTAATAGAAAATAAACTATCCTTATTCTTTGATCCAACTAAAAAAGAAGCATATTTTGAACAATCATAAATAATTACTTTTGATTTAATATTTTATCTACCAATCAGTGAAACTTTTTATATAGAAGATTTAAATATGTTGGTTTTTTTGTGGTTTTATGAGTATTGAAAGAAATCTTAAAGCATCATTTAGGAGCGTTAAGCTCGACATGATTAATCTTAAAAACCAAGTACTTAGCCTTGCAGATTCTCAAAATGAATTAAGGCATATTGTGAATGGGCTTCAGGCTGATTTAGAAAAGAAAGCTGGCAAGAAAAGTTCTAAGAAGAAAAAATAAATCACAATAATGCTTTTATAATAGATAAACTAAGATTTTTATAATAAATAAAATTAAAGGAGAAAAATAAAATGCCATGCGAAGATTGTATTGGGGCAGATAAGTGTAAGATATATCAATCTCTAAGAGAGGCAGCTAAGCAAGGAAGAAGCTGAGCAGATGTCGTAGAAGATACTATTCCATGCAGAAGAGAATGGGGATGTGATCAAGGAGGAACTTATGAAGTTCCTTATAGAGGAGAATAAAATGAAAAACAAATTAATTTTAAGTTTAGGAGTTTTATTTTTATTATCAATTATTTTTAATTTAAATTTTGTTTCTGCTGGATTATGCAAGGGAAGCGATGGATATTATCATGATTGTAATGATTTTTCTGATAGTTATTATGTACATAATTTTTATCCAAATTATAAAACAGAATATTATAAAGAAACAAGTTCTTCTAGCAGTTCAGTCATATCTATAAAGGAAGACAGGTATAATTATGAAGAAATAAGTGCAAGTTCTTCTGCAGAATCAAATATTGAGATAATTAAAAAACAAAGAGATTATTCTTTACCTAAAACAAAATATGATAAATATGAAAGATATTATTATGATGATTCTGGATATGATAATTATTATGAATGGGATGATGAACCCCACGCTATTGTTTTTTTAAATAAAGGGCCAACTTATTCTCAAGAAGAAGACAATGATTATGAAGATGATTTTGATTGCTCTTATTGGAGATGTAAAGAGCCTTATATAAGCAGTGATTATTATGATTCTGGATATGATAATTATTATTACACGCCAAGATATGATAATTATAATCAAGAATTTAATTGGGAATGGTAAAGAATCTTCGTATTTCTTTTATAAGAACTTTCATAGGAATAGGGAATAATTGCAATTATTGTTTTTTATCTTATGAGGGTGGAGAGGTTGAAAAAGGATTAGAGCACAAAAGGCTTGTTAAAAAAGATTTAAAATATATCTCTTCTTCTTCAACTAATAATCAGCAAGAAATTGCAAAAGAGGCATCGCGACTATGTGATAAATGTGATTATAAAGATAATTATGTTTTTCATTTTTTAGAAAAAAATAATATTAAAGCTAGTTAATCACACCTTCTAATAATTTATAGTTATTATAATTTAGGGGTTATAAAAATTGTTGCTCAAACCTTAAAAGCTTGAAAATTGATGGTTTCACTGCTTTCAAACTATCTCTAATTTATTTGAGATTAATAATACCATTATCTACTTGAAGGCGCAGTTAATCACATAAAAAACTTCATTGCTTATGTTTATTTTTTTAAAATCAAGGTTATTTCTTTTTAACATTAATTCAAACCATTTTCTATTAGGATAATTCATTTTTTTTCTTGTAATTGTTTTTGTTGCAAAGCTTACAATAATATATTTTGATTTTTTAATTAGGTTTTTAATAAGTTCTTCGCTTGCTTTGTAGTTTTTTTCAGATTGATTAATAATATCTATAACTTTGAAAAGAAAGATTATATCACTAGGGGGAAGTTTTGATGTTTGTATTTTATCTTTAACATCCAAAATACTTGCTTTTCCATTTAACCCTTGTGTTTTCATTATTTGAAAATATTCATTAAGAAATTTTATGTCTTCTTCATCTATATCATATGCATAATAATTTAATTTTTTTAGATTCATATAAGGATATGACAAAGGATTTAATCCAGAACCTAAATCAACAATTGTTTCTGGGGTTCCTGTTATTTCAAAGATTTGCTGATATAATTCTGAATAATTGTTTAATCTTTCTTTTGTTGAAATGGTTATTGAGAGAAGTTTATTATTAATTTCTTTGATATCATTCAAATCTTTAGAGCTTGGATTTCTGATTTCTGATAATTGTTTTAAATTATCAATATAAAAATATCTTTTATTCTTTTTTTTAGTCTGAAAACTTGCATATTTCAGGTGAAGTTTTGCCCTAATCTGTTTTATATCTTGCTTGGTTATTTCTTTTATTTTGTTTTTTTTAAGATAGTTTTGAATCTCTTTTTTAACTATACTATCTGCAAGGGTTTTATATTTTTTATTTTCTTTTATTTTTCTTAAAATTTCTTGTATCATATACTACCTAAATACAAAAAGTTTATAAACCCTATTTTTTATCATATAGAATGGCTGTTGAAAAACCAACAATGAATATTGTATTTGTAGGTCATGTAGACCATGGTAAATCTACTTGTGTAGGCCAGCTTGTGTTCTTATCAGGACTTATTAGTGAAAATGAAATGAAAAAGCTTAAAGATGAAGCTGAAAAACATGGGAAAGTTGGTTTTGAATTTGCTTATATTATGGATAGAATTAAAGAAGAAAGAGAAAGAGGGGTTACTATTGATTTAGCTTATCAAAAATTAGTTACACCGAAAAGACAGATTACAATTATTGATGCACCTGGGCATAAGGATTTTGTTAAAAACATGATTACAGGTGCTTCGCAAGCTGATGCAGCTTTTTTAACTATTGCTGCAAAAGAAGGAGTTCAACTTCAAACAAAAGAACATTTATGGTTATTAAGAACAATGGGTGTTGGTCAAATTGCAGTATTAATTAATAAAATGGATAGTGTTGATTATAAAGAAGAAGCTTTTAATAAAGTTAAATCAGAAGTTTCTGCTTTGTTAAAAGTTGTTGGAATTAATGCTGAAAAAACAACTTTCTTAGCTGTTTCTGGATTAAAAGGAGATAATATTAAAGTAAAATCAAAAAATATGCCTTGGTATAAAGGGCCTACTTTATATGAGCAGTTTGATTTATTTGAAGAGCCTAAAAAACCTACTGATTTACCTATGAGAATGCCAATTCAAGATGTTTATGAAATCACTGGTATTGGTGTTGTTCCTGTTGGGAAGGTTGAAACAGGTATTTTAAAAGTTGGGCAGAAAATTATAGTATTACCTGGAAGAAGTGGGACAGGAATTAAGGGTGAAATTAAAAGTATTGAAATGCACCATGAACAATTACAAGAAGCTCCTGCTGGATATAATATTGGCATTAATGTAAAAGGAATTGGTAAAAAAGATATTGCAAGAGGAGATGTTGTTTGTGATGCTGCTAAACCTGCTACAATAGCTGAAGAATTTACAGCACAAGTGGCTGTTATTAATCATCCAACTGTTATTGCAAAGGGTTACACACCTGTATTCCATGTTCATACTGCTCAAGTACCATGCCAATTTGTGGAAATATTACATAAGATAGATCCTGCAAGCGGACAACCAATGCCAGGCAAAGTTGATTTTTTAAAAAATGGAGATGTTGCTATGGTTAAGATAAAACCAATGGGTAATCTAGTTCTTGAAACTTCAAAAGCTAATCAACATATGGCAAGATTTGCAGTAAGAGATGCTGGTTCAACAGTAGCTGCTGGTGTTTGCACTGAATTAGTTGCTAAAAAGATTGATGCGTAAATAATTTTTAAACCTTTAAGGGGAAAGGAGTTCTGATAGATTAAAATGGAAAATCAAAAACAAACTATTAAATCATTATGTGGTGGTTTTTACGCTTCTCTTCCTTCTTATAAAAAAACAATAGAATTAACAAAAAGATGCTTTCTTGGAGAAGAGCTTAGTGAAGAAGAGAAAACAGACTATTATGAGGCAAGAAGAAAAATTTTTAGTATTGTTGAATACGCTCTCCCAAAAAAAGATAGATTAAGAATGCTTAAAAAATTATTTTTAACCCCAACAGGAAGTAATTATTCACAAAAAATCGAAGAGCGAAGACTTTTAAGAGCAGGAAAAATTGTGAGGAGAGTTTATTGTTTAGAAAAAACAATAGATCCTGTTCTTGTTTAATTTTTCTAGATAAATTTTATTTTAAAATTTTTAAAAAATAAAAATCCCAGAATATCTTAATTTCTGGGAGTTTAGAATAATAAATAAGAGTTGAAAAGATGATTATTCATCCTCTCCAAGCTCAAAATTCTCGAGTTCCTCATCAAATTCGTCTGTACTCATTTTTTTTGCCTCTTGTTTTTAATTAATCTTATATTATATAGAGGGTATATAAATCTTTTTATTCTCTATGTTTATATTTTTTATTTCAATTAAATTTAAAAACCTTGAATAATTTTTAATTTATATCCAAAATTGGTTATTTTTTAGAATACTAAATTCAGAAAGGTAAATCTAACCTGAATTTCCTCTATTCTTAATATTTTGTTATTTTAGATTAAGCTACTTGTATTCAAAGCAGAAAAAAGTTAGAGATTATTGATTAGTAAAAAGAACTTAGGTTGGCGAAGCCACCTAAGTTTATTTGTAAAAGTATATTTCTGAGGGGGATACAGATAAAGTTATGGGGCACCCATAACTTTATAAATCTATAAATTTTTTAATCATTATTAGACAAATATTAGATATTATCAGAAAAAGATATTATCATTATTACATATCACAATCACGAATTCCGTTCATATTCATTATTGTCGGAAAAATTTGAGATTATAAGAGAGAATAAATAATTGAAATAAAATCTTTTTCTAGAGATACTAATAAAGGATATTGGTAATAAATAAGACAAAATAAGCTAAAGAAAGGGGATTGAAGCCAGATAAGAACCTTGGTTCTTTAGGCAGCTAATCAACCCATCTGCAAAGCTAAATTAAGTTTGATATTACTAAAAAAGTAAATAAATGATATCAGTAATGAAAAATACAATATAAAATATGCTAGTGAGATTAAGATTATGCTGCTCAAAAACATATTAAAATCGTTTTATAAATTATTGATAAAGAATGAATAAATAATAAAATAAATAAATGTAAGGAGGAAAATAAAATGGCAAAAATAAGTCCAGTTTCAATTAAGTACATAATTCATGCTAAATTTGAAGCTGAAGGAACAATTGAAAAACCAGACATGATTGGAGCAGTATTTGGACAAACAGAGGGTTTGTTAGGTGAAGACCTTGAAATGAGAGAGCTTCAAAAGACTGGAAAAATTGGAAGAATTGAAGTTTCAACAGAATATGAAGATGGAAAAACTATTGGAGAAATAGAAGTTCCCTCTGCAATGGATAAAACAGAAACAACAATTTTAGCTGCAGCTCTTGAAACTATTGAAAGAGTTGGTCCTAGTGATACTAAAATAACTATTGAAAATATTGAAGATGTTAGGGGAAGTAAAAGAGACTATATTTTAGAAAGAGCTAAAAAACTAATGGAAAATCTAGGAGATTCTGAAAATAGAATTAGTGAGATGACAGGTGAAATAAAAGATTCTTCAAGGATTTCTAAACTGCAGGCTCATGGAACTGAAAATATTCCTTGTGGAGATGTTTCTGGAGATGAATTAATAATTGTTGAAGGAAGAGCAGATGTTATAAATATGTTAAGAAATGGTGTGAAAAATGTTATTGCAATGAATGGTATGAACCTTCCTAAAACTGTTGTTGAATTAGCAAATGAAAAACCAGAAGTTATTCTATTTGTTGATGGAGACAGGGGCGGGAATTTGATTATTAAAAATGTGATTGAACAAGCTAAAATTGATTTTATTGCAATGGCTCCAGAAGGCAAGGAAGTTGAAGAGTTAACAGGAAAAGAGATTTTACAAGCCTTAAGAAAAAAAGTAAGAGTAGAAAATTTTTCAGGAAGCCAGAGATTAAGAGGAGTTAAGAGATATGATTCAGAAGAAAAAACAGCCTCAAAAGAATCAAGAAAAATTGAAAAAATTACTGCTAAAGAAAAAGAGCAAATCAGCTCTGAATTAAATGATTTAGTTGGCACAAATGGAGCAGTTATTTTTAATCAAAAACTTGAAAAGATTAGAAAAATTCCTATTAGCAGACTAAGTTTATTAAGACTTGATGAAAAACCATATATTATTGCAATTGATGGAACCGCAACTCCAAGGGTTTTAGAAACATGCGAAAGATTAGGATGCAGTAATTTAATTGCAAAAACTTTTGTTAATACTGACACAGATATTAATTTAGTTTCACTTTAATTAATATCTGTATTTCTTTTTTTGATTGATAGTATATTTTAAAGTTAGAGTTAATGAAAATTAATCAAATATCCGCAAAACTTATAATTTTTTATAGATTATCAGAATTTTAATATTTCTAAGTCATATTAAATGGAAGATTTACAGATTTGTAGTTTTTATTTTTTTATTTATAAGTTTTTAATCTATACTATTAAGATATTGATTTAAAAAACATTTAAAAAGATTAAATAGTTGGTAAGAATATGTGGTTTAAAAGAGGGATAACAAAATTTCAAAGGTATAGTGATATCCAAAAAAGGGTTGGTCTAGCTTTAATTATTTTAATTATTGCCTTGGTTGCTTTTTCAAGTTATTTTTTGTTTTTTCATGTAAGACAATGTGAAGATGCAGAGTGTTTTGTTGATGCAATGATTCATTGTAAAAGGGTTTCATGGATAAGAGAAGATATTCAGGCAAGTTGGCTTTATATTATAACAGGCAATGCAAAAGGAGATGCATGTGGTGTTGAAGTTCAATTATTAGAAATAAAACAAGGAGCAATTGATAATGAAAAAATACAAGGGAAAAAAATGACTTGTACATTTTTAAAAAGTGAAATAAGGCTTCCTGAAAAAGATCTTTTGAATTGTGAAGGAGAATTAAAAGAAAAATTACAAGAGATTATTATTCAAAGAATGCATAATTATTTGTTAAATAATCTTGGAGAAGTAAAGGAAGAGTTTAGTGAGATTTGAATTCTGAAAGAATGAAAAAGTTCAGGCGAGCGAGCAAGCTTTTTTTTGGGTGGGATTTAAAATAGGAGCGTTCTATTACAATAATATTTAAAAAAGATTGCATCTCTAAACTTATATGGCTCTTGAAAAAAAATGTGTAAAAGAAGAAGAAATAAAATCTTCAATAGTAGGAACATTTTATGACGCACCAATTGATGTTTTTAATGAAGAAAAAGAACCAAAACCAGAAGCCTATGTTAAAATTGGTGATTCTGTCAATCCAGAAACAGTTGTTTGTATGGTTGAAACAATGAAGGTACCAAATGAAATAAAAGCTGGAGTTTACGGAACAATTAAAGAAAAATTAGTTAGTTCGGGGCAACCTGTAGAATACGACCAAGCACTTTTTAAAGTTACATTAGATAATAAGTTAGATTAGATAATAAAAAAGATAATTCTTAAAAGAGCACTCCTAAATTTAGGGGTTTATTGCGAGCCTCAAAATTAGACATAACATTTCATATACAAAATTCCTTAAATTTCTGTATGTTAAGCCTGGCTAGGCTTGAATTTATGCTGTGACTCAAATTTTTTCATATTAATTTTAAAATCAGTAATTATCTGTTTTTGTTATTATCAATAGTTTTATATAATTTTATTTATTAAGATAATCATGAAATTTAAAAATTCTTCAGAATTTTTAAGCCACAAAAATGAAAAATTTTTGATGTTCAAAGAAATTAGGTTCGGCCAGCAGGACTTGGTGGTTTGAATCATTATATGTTACTTAATAGAAAACCTTAAATAACACTCTGCCTTATATTTATTAAGGTATCAGGGAATGCCTTAAGTCTTCGGACATCCCGCTTATGTATCCCCGGTTCTGGACTTCTGTCAAGGCCGGATTTTTATTAAAATGACAAAAAGAGTTTCTGTTTACATTGATGGTGCTAATTTTTATTATGGATTAAAGACAATTAATGCAAGATATTCAGACATCTTCTTTGATTTTGAAAAATTTGTTAAAGATATTATTAGTAAAGATAAAATTATTACAATCTATTATTATAATGCTCCTTTAAAAGAAAACTTAAACAAATGGGTTTATTGGAATCAGATGAAACTTTTTGTTCGCCTTAGAAAAATTGCAAAATGCAAGGTGGTTCTTTGTAAAAGGCAGAAAAGAGTTGATAGAGATGAGAAAGAATATTATATAATTAAAGGAGACGATATACATTTGTCTTTAGACATGTTGAGAGATGCTTGTAAAGACAAATATGATAAAGCAATATTAATTTCAGGAGATGGAGATTTTACACAACTTGTTGAATATGTAAGAGAAGAAAATAAAGAAGTTGTAGTATATGCATTTAAGGAATTGACTTCTGTAGACTTGATCAATAAAGCTAATAAACATTTTTGGATTGATAGAAAAATTGCAAATAAATTTTTTTGGAGGGAAAAAGAAAGAATAATATGAAATTTAAAGAGATTCGTTTTGGTCCTGCTGGAATGGGTGGAGTGAAAGAAGCTGAAGATAGGCTTGAATATTATTCTAAAAAGGGCTTGAAAGCTTGTGAAATTGCATTTACTTATGGAGCTTATATAAAAAATAAAGAAGATGCTATTAGGATTAGCAAAAAAGCAAAAGAATTAGATATAAAGTTAAGTATTCATGCACATTATTGGATTAATCTTAATTCAAAAGAAAAAAAGAAAATTGAAGAAAGCAAGCAAAGAATTCTTGATTGTTGTAAGATTGGAGAATGGCTAGGTGCTTATTTAGTTGTTTTTCATCCTGGTTATTATGGTGATATGGATAAAGAAGAAACATATCAGAACATTAAAAAAGCAATAATAGAAATGCAAGAAGAAATAAAGAAAAATAAATGGAAGATAAATATTGCAGCTGAAACAACAGGAAAAGTCAATGTTTTTGGCAGTGTTGATGAAATTGCTAGATTAAAAAATGAAACTAATTGTGGTTTTGTTTTAGATTTTGCTCATATTTTAGCAAGAGATAAAAAAGTCAATTGGGAGAAAATAAGAGAATTATTTCCAGAAAAAAAATGGCATTGCCATTTTTCTGGAATTGAATATACTGAAAAGGGCGAAAGAAATCATAAAAAAACAACAAAACAAGAATGGCAGGAGCTTCTTAAAAACCTTCCAAAAGATAAAGAGCTAGTTATAATTAATGAAAGTCCTTTTGATGTTGAAGATTCTATTGAAGGATCGAAAATGGTTTAAGTGGTTGCATATTTCAAATCATAATCTCTTTGATAAAGGTTTTGTTAACTCTAAAAGTAAAAGAAGCAACTTTTTTAAGATGATATGAAATTGATTTACTATTTCCAATAGCAACATAAATCACTTCTTTGTTAAATCTGTTAATTACAGAAGAAACCACACCTGAAAAATCTCCATCATTTGATACAATAAATGCAGTATCATAAACATTATCTATAGAATCAAAAATTAAATCTTGTGCAAGATTTACATCTGTAGCTTTCTCAACATAGAACAACTTTCCATCTTTTTTATGTTTTTCCAATCTTCCAAAAACAATTTTTAATTTATTTATTTTCTTCAATTTTTCAAAAAAACTTTGTTGTTTAGCATACATTTTTGTATTGCTTGACTGAATTACAGGAGAGATATAATAATTAATCTGTACCAATTCATTCTTCCCTGTAAGTCTCTTGCAAAACTTTTCAATATCTACCTTACAATTAAAAGCTTTCTTAACAGAAAAATAAAAATTACTTCCATCAATATAAACAATGACTTTTTTATTTTTAGAACTCATTTTAAAAAACATGGGATCCTTTTACAGAGCCCATGGTGTTAATTAGATATCATAAGAATTCTGTTCTTTTAAACTTTTCTATCAAAAGAAATCATATTAAATAATAGATTATCAAAAATAAAACGAAATAAAAATTTAATCTTCAAATTTTTCATTTTTAAAATTTTCCTGCTTTTTATTGTACATGCTTTTTCCTTTAATATTTCTATCAATTTTTGATAAAACCCTGTTAGCAGAAACCGGGTCTTTTCTTATTTTATTTAAAATAAAAAGAATTTTTCTTATTACTTCTTCATAAGTTTCTCTTTTATATTCTTTTAGATGGTCTAATCTTGCTTTTGTTTCTTCGTCTAGCTTTATTGTAGTTTTTTTAACCATTCTTAGTATACTTTAGTAGAATAAAGTACACTATTTAAACATTTTGTATCTGTACTTATTTTATAGTTACTACACAATAGAAATCTTTATAAAGTAAATTTAGGTGTTTAAATTAATTAAATTTTAAAAGCTTAACATGAAAAACAAAGCAATTTTGGTTTCTATTGTAGCAGTTTTTGCTATAGTCTTAACTTTAAATGCTGTTAGTGCAAGTAAAGTTAATGTAACTCTTGAAGATGTTATTTTTGATGATATTTCATTAGGATATACATCATCAATTGATACAGCAGCTGCAGGATTTGTTTCAAACAATGTTCCTGTAGAAGTTGGGTTTACATCAAACGAAAAGCTTGAGGATGTTAGAGTTAAAGTCTATATAGAAGGATATAAAGATGAAATATCTGAATCTACTTCTAGATTCAATACTTTTAAAGGTAGTACATATCTTAAAAGATTTTCATTAGAATTGCCTTCAAGTATGGACTTAGATAATAATCCTGAAGAGATAACTTTATTTGTTAGAATAAGTGCAAAAGGATATGAAGCTCTTGAACAAGAATTCAAAATAAGTATACAGAAAGATACTTATGCTTTACAGTTCTTGTCTATTGATGCAGATGAAAAAGTTGCAGCAGGTAGTGTTCTTGCTCTGGACATTGTTATAAAAAACAATGGCAATGACAGACTTGATGACACTTATGTTAAAGCTTCAATTCCTGAATTAGGAATTAGCCAAAGAGTATATTTTGGAGATATTGAGTCTGATAGTGATATAGACTATGATTACATCAGAGATTCTCTAAACAAAAGAATATATCTGGCTATCCCAGCAGATGCTGTTTCAGGTGTGTATAATATACAAGTTGAAGCATATAACTATGATGCAATTGCAACAGCAAATAAGAAAGTAATGATTAGTGGAGTAGCAAAAGAAGAGACTACAACAGAAGATAAAGGTCAAGCTAAGCCTGTTAGCCCAGCAGAAAAAACTATTGGTGCAAACAATACAGTTTTAATTTTAACTGTAATCTTAGCAATAATCTTTGTTGTTCTTTTAGTAGTATTAATTGTGCTATTAGCTAAGAAACCAGCTGAAACAGAAGAATTCGGAGAAACAAGTTATTATTAAATTTTTTAATTTTTTTATTTTTATTTTTATATTTTTAACTTGTTTTTATGAGGAATTCTGAAGATTTTTTATATTTTTGAAAAGAAGATGTGATGAAATAAATTAGAACGATAGATAGCAAACATTAAAATGGAAAAAGCATTAATATCTTATGTTAAAGAATTAAAAGTAGTTGGATACTCTGACATAATCAAACAAACAGAAGTTCCTATGAGGGTAGCACCAATCTTTAAATTTAATCACAAATCTAAGTGTTTATTCTCTCCTTTTAGATTAGTTGATAATATGGTTATTAGGGGGACTATTGCACCAAAATCAGATTTTGAAGAAATGGTTCAAAGAGAGGAGGTTACAAAATTATTAGACTCATTTCCAGCTATTCCTCAAGGCATGTTATGGATTGATGAATCTCTTACTGTTCATTATGGAGATCAAAAAAAAGAAAATGACAAATTAAAAGAGCAAGCTTATGAGAGGTTAAAGCTTGGATTTAAAGCATTTGGCGGAGGAGACCTAGAAACAGCATTAAAATGTGCAAGATGGGCTTCTGCAGCCAATCAAAATTCTTTAAAAGCATTAGCACTTGAGGGAGCTGTTTATAAATTGCAAAATAATCCTGCGGGAATTAGTTTAATTGAAAAAATGTCAGCGGAAGTTCCTGATGGCCAGTTTATTAGGGATGAAATAGGTGCTCTTCTCGGTAAATATACTTATTAGTTACTTAAAATATAAAATTTTATACCTCCAAGCCCAACATCTTATTTTTTAAAAATTTCTTCGGAAATTTTTAAGCCCAAAAAATCTTAAGATTTTTGATGTTTAAAAAAATATCTATTATTTTATTTTCAACTTCTCTAATTTTAAATTGTTTTAGATTCCCTATCTTATAAAGAATTTTTGATTTCTGTCCTGTAAATAACTTATTCGGCCTTATTCTGCTTTCTTTTTTTAAACCACCTTTTTCAAAATCATTATTTTTTAAGATAATAGAATAAATATCTTCTCTTTTTTCTCGTGTAATCTGGCATAATATAATATCATTTCCTTGCAAATCTGCAACTACCAAAGATGGTCTCCTCCTAAAACTGCTTAGGTCAGTAAATGAAAAATTTAAAACTACAATATCCCTTTTTACAAATCTTTCCATGCTTCATCCTCTTCTTTTGTTAACCAATCTTTAGCTAATGCTTCTTCGCTCATCAAAGCAGGGGGCATATCTTCACTTATTTATTTTTTTGCAAAGATTTTTTCCTGCAATAACCATTTCCAAACAGGAATGAACTTAATCTTCTTATTTTTTATTTTTTCTTCTGCTTCATAATCCCAGGTTATTATAAATAGATTGTTGCATTTCAGTTCTTTGCCTGCTTTAATCAAAGAATTAATTTCCCTTTTCTTAACTTCAGATTCAGAAAGATCATAACAAACCTGGAAAACCTGTTTTATTTTTCTCCCTTCTTTAATAACAAAATCAGCTTCTTCTTTTGTTACTGCCTTAAAATAAAATATTTCTCTTTCTTTTCTTAAAAGCTCTAAAAAAACTACATTTTCTATAATCTTCCCAAGATTTTCTGAAAAATTCATAGAAGAAAAATTTACCAGTCCTGTATCATTTATAAAAATCTTAGGTATAGAAAGCTCTGTTTTTTTCATTGAATAAGAAAATTTTTTTAAAAAGAATGAAAAAAAAGCATCTTCTAAATATAAGGCATATTCATATAAGGTTTTTTTGCTAACTTTTATGTTTTGAGATTTTAATGTATTGAAAATATTATGTATTGAAAATTCTTTTGCAAATGAAGAAATCATGTTTTTTATTAAAAACTTTATTATAAAAACGTTTTTAATTTTATGCCTTTCTATAACATCTCTAAATACAACCAAATCAATATATTCTTTGAAAAATCTTTCAGCAATTTCTTTTTCAATGACAATATTTGGGAACCCGCCATATTTCAAATATTCCCTCAGATAATTTTTAATTTTGTTTTCTTCAGAAGAAGAATAAAAATGTTTAAGTTCAAATTTCCTGAAATTAAGAAATTCCTTAAATGAAAAGGGTAGAATAGAATGTGAAATCGCTCTTCCTCTCAAAGAAGTAGCAATTTCTTTGCTCAAAATCTTAGATGAAGAGCCTGATAGAAAAATAACATATTTTTTTGTTTCAAAAAGAGTTCTTATTGCCTTGTCCCAATTATCAACGCTCTGTATTTCATCAAAAAACAAATATCTTGGCTTTTTTTTGTAATACTCCTCATGAAGGTTGATTGTTTCTACAATATCATTTGATTTTATGTCACTCAATGCTGTATCTTCAAAATCCATAAAAATAAATTCTTCATCCTTAAATTTTAATTTGTTTAGAATTAAATCATACAAAAAATATGTTTTTCCAGCTCTTCTAGGTCCTATTAAGACATTTACAAAATTTTCTGTGAATTCAAAAGCAATTGTTCTTGGAAAAACTTTTGAAGTTTTTATGTTTTCTTTCTTGTCAATAATATATTTTAAAATTATGTTTTTTTCCATGTTTTATATAGGGGTATACTATTTATAAATCTTTCCCCCTAAGAAAAACTAATTATCTAAATCTTTTTAGCCCCTCTTCCATCACAGGCGATTCCTCTTTTCTGTTTATGGCTCTTTCTTCTATGATAACCCATCTCGTCTAATTCTAAATAACTTCCAGTGTTCAGTTTAAGGTTGCCTGTAAAATAAGCTATCTTTAAGCTGAATTTTCTAACCCTTCTAGCCCACCTTAAAACAGTAGAATGATCTGAATTATGCGGAAAGAATGCCTTAAAAATAAAAAAGGCACAATCAGTAAAAGATATGTTATTGGTGTTTTTGAAGATAGCTAAATCTTCAGACCTAATTAGACTTTCAAACCTAATTACACTTTAAGACTTAATTATAATAATCTTTACACTAAATAAATATTTATAAATGAGAGATAAATAATAAGAAAATGGCAAACAGAATAAAACAAACACTCGGAACAATAATCGTAGGGGCAGGTGTAATTGCAGCAGGATTTGCAGGATACAAATATCTAGCTGACGTATTTGGATTTAAAAACAATTGGATTATTCTTAATGTAGGGGAAAATACAAATAGCGAATATAATGGGGAGGTTCCTAAGCCATGGAGGGGGCTTGAATATTGCGGCATGCTTAATGAAAAATGTTTTTCCTTATCAAAAACTTCTCTTTTTTCAAGAGTGAATTATTATTTTCCTGCAGATAGCAACTCAATAAAACTTAATGGGGTAACTTACGGGGTTGAGTGGGTTAATCCTAACCAAATATCGTTAAGTGATTTCGGTAACGTTAAGTTTCGATAATTAAAAGAAATTAATTACACTTCCAAACTCAGTATTTTAGAAACTCCTTCTTGCATTGATAGTCCATATAAAACATTAGAGGCTTCTGAGATTAAAGAATCATTATGAGTAATAATCAGGTATTGGCCTTCTTTCATGTATTTCTTGAGAAGATATGCAAGCTTTTCTGAATTTCTTTTGTCAAGTGCTGCATCAATTTCATCAAAAATATAAAAGCAATAGGGCCTGAATTCTTGGATTGCAAAAATTAATGAAAGAGCTACTAATGTTTGCTCCCCTCCGCTTAAAGAGGTTACATCAAAATATTTTCCTGCTCCAATTTTAACAAGGATGTCTAATCCTGCTTCAAAAATTTCCTTAGGATTTTGCGGTTCTAAACTTACAATTCCTTTTGTGCTTAACTGACTAAAATTTCTTGAAAATAATTCATTTACTTGCTGTAATGTTACTAAAAATACTTTTTTCTTTTTTCTGTCTATTTGTGATATTACAAGAAATATTTTCTCTTTTTCCTTTTCTAATTGGTCAACTTTTTCTTTTATTTTATCATATGCTTCTTTTACTCTTCCATATTCTTCTAATGCCCTCATATTAACACTACCAATTCTTGAAAGAATTTCTTCTGTTTTTTGTTGTTTTTCTATTAAATCATCTATTGGGAGTAAAAGAAATTCAATTTCTCCAAATCCAACTAATTCTTGTTCAAAAGTTTCTTTTTTAGCAGTAATTTGAGCCTTAGTAATGTTCAGATTATTAATATCTCCTTCAACTAATCTTTTTTCGTTTTGATGCTTCATTAAATTAGTTTCAAACATTCTTACTTTATCCTGAATATTGTTTTTTTCATCAAACATTTTTTGGTATTTTCTTTTTAGTAATTCAGCTTGTTCTTCTTTTTCTTGAATAATCTCTTGTTTTCCTTCAAGGCTTGCTAAAATATCTGTTAAATCTTCAGTAATATCTTGCTTGTCTCTTATTATTTGTTTGATTGCTAATTTTATTCTTTCTAATTCTCTTTGTTTTGTTGTTATTTCAACACCTAAATTTCGTTCTTCGCTTCTATGCAATTCATTAACTTCTAATTTTAGATTTTCATATTGTTCTTCACTTATTTTAATTTTAGATAAGTTGGTTTCAAGAGAATTTTTTTTAATTTCTAGATTTTTAAATTCTTTTTCAAGCATATTAATCTGTTCTTGATTTCTTCTTAATTGTTGTTTTTTTTCAGTTATTATCTGGATTTTTATATTATCTATTTCCCTTATATTGATTTCAGAATTTTGTTTATTAAACTCTTGCTGTAATTGTTCTATTTTATAATTTATTTGCTTTATTTTTTCCTGAGAATCAGAAATTATTTTTTTTGCTTCAGAGATGTCTTTATCTGATTTATTTATAACTTCTTTAAGATGTTCTTCTGTCATTTTTGTCTTACAAAGAGGGCAGATGTCTAATTTAGAAACTTGTGATTTTATTTTATTTGCTTCAATTATCACTTGATTTTGAACAGCTAATATTTTTTCTTTTTCAAGCAGGTCTTTTTCAAGTGTTCTTATTTGTTCTTTAGTTTCTTTTATTATTTGCTTTAGTTTAATTAATGAATCTTGATTTTCAGCCAGGCTTTGTTTTGTTTGAATCTCTTTTTCTGTTTGCTGAATTTGATTAAGGATAAAATTAGATTCATTTTTTAATCTTTGAATTTGTTTTTTCTTATCTTCTATTTGATTATTAACTGAAGAGACATTTGATTTAAGAAGATAAGACTGCCTTTTTAATTCATCAAGTTCTTCAAGTTTTTGTTTTTTTTCCTGCAAATCTTGTTTCTTGTTTTTCCCTTTTTCCTTGCTCATTTCTTCAATCTCTTTTTCAAATAAGTGTATTGATTCTTGAAGTGTTTGTTTTCTTCTGTCTAGTTCAATAAGTTGATTTTCAAAATTTTCTTTTCTTGCAGTCATGCCTGCATTTTCTTGTTTTAGTGTGGATATCTGTGCTATCAAAGTATCTTGCTCAAAACCAGAAGATTTTTGAATTGTTTTAGAAATATTATTTATTTTTTCATTTAGAATATTAATTTCATTTTGTGTTTTATTTATTATTTCTTGTTTTTTGTCTATCTCTTTTTTCTTTATATTAATTTCTTTAAGTATTTCATTTAATTCTTTTTGTTTTTCCTGAAGATTTTTGTTAATAATAGATGCCTTGCATTTTTTCAGTGTTTCTTCTAATTTTTTAAATTTTAATGCTTGTTCTCTTTCATTTTCAAGATTTTTTAAATAGTTTGTTCTTTCCCTTAATACTGTGTTTATTTGACTTAATTTTTCTTCTGTTCTTTCTAATTCTCTTAATGATTTTGCTTTTCTCATTTCATAAACAGAAATTCCTGCAACTTCTTCTATTATTTTCCTCCTGTCTTCTGCAGGCATTTTAACAAATCTTTCTATTTCTCCCTGCAGAATAATATTAAAACCATGAGGGTCTATTCCTGCTTGATTCAAAAGCTCTAAAACTTCTTGTCTTGTTTTTGTTTCATTGTTTATTTTATAAATACTTTGACCGTTTTTTCTTACTATTCTTTTTATTTTTATTTCTTTAGTGTCTAATGCAAAAGCCTTATCTTCATTATCAAAAATTATTTCTACATAAGCCTCTATTGCGCCCTTAAAATATTTATTTCCTGAAAAGATTAAATGAGATGCTTTTGCTGCCCTCATTGATTTTATTGATAATCTTCCTAAAACAAAACATAATGCATCTGTGATATTGCTGTTATGGACAAATAAATTGTTTGCTATGAAATTATGATTGTCTTCGATTGTGAGATCATAAACATATTCTGGTTTTTTTAATTTTTCTGTTAAAATAATTTCATCCCAATAAATGTCAGAGTTAGCTAAATTATACAAGACAGATAATAATTCTCTAATCCTTGGAAGCCTTGTTTCTAAAGTTTCTTTTATCATATTAAAAAATCTGGTTAGATTTTTAGGTCTTGCATTAAACCTATTTGTCTGCCAATCTCTTCTTATAACTGTCTTGTTTATACCTATTTGCATTGATGCTTGCTGTCCTGAAATATTAAGATTGTTCATAGAATTAATTAAATTAAGCTGATTATATTTCAAATTTTCAAAAGACGATTGCAAGATTATTAGTTTTTCATTAAAAATATTCATTATCTTTTTTATTCCTGTTCTTGTTGGCAAACATCTATTTTCAATATATGCTGCAAAAAAAGGGTATTTTTTTCTTAGTGGTTTATATTTTATTCCAAGAAGATAAGATAATTCCTTAACATAAAGATTTAATTCTCTTGGCAATAAGTCTAGATTTGGATTTGATTTTATATTTTTAGAAAGCCAAGCCTTAATATTCCTAGATTTATGAGCTACTTTCAAAGGAATATTATTATAAAATCTTTCAAAATTTTCTATACCATAAATGTAAAGATAAAAATAAGGCCTTTTTATTTTATCTTCTGTGTTTTTCGCACAGCAGAGCCTTTTTTTAATTTTTGATATTATCCCCAATCTCAGCAAAAGTCCTTGTATTTGATTTGCTAGTTCTTGATTTTTTGTGCAAAATTCAATTACTGCAATGTCTTTTCTTACACTTCCATCTGTGTCATATAAACCTGCTAATAAATTAGATATGCTTTCTTTGTTCGTTGTTAATAATAAATCTGGAATTTTTTTTATTTCAGAGGTTATTGAACCTTTATGATTTAATATAAAAAAGTCTTTTATTTTTTTATAAAAAGAAGTGTCATTAATATAAATCCTTGCAATATTCTTATCTTTTCGCTCAGTAAATTTAAGATTTAATTTATTTAGTATTAATTTATAGTCTTCTATTACTTCTTTATCATTATTAACAAATTCTATTCTGTTAACAGAGATATATCCGTCTCCGATTATATACCCAATAAATCTTGCGAGATTATTATCAAACTGATTACCTTCAATTTCTAAAACTCTAGGAGATGCAATTAAACTCCCTTTTTCTAAATCTTTAATTATAACACTTTTTATCTTTCCATCTTTAAAGTTCATAACTGGATGACAACCTGTTGCTTTTACTTCTTTTCCTGTTCTTGTTTTTATTCTGTATAAGATATCTCCTTCTCTTTTTATAAATTTTGAAACTACTTTTTTCTCTGATTTTCCTGTGTTTTTATTCAATGAAATTATTTCTATGTTCTCATCCCCATTAACATAAACCCCATCATCTAATTTTTTTATTTCATTTGATTTTTTTATTATTTGTTCTTCAACTAATTTTCCTATTTGAATTTCTTGTCCATTAGAAAGCTTTACTAAAGTATCGTATGAACAAGATTTCCCACTTCCATTTGGGCCAATAATTACATTTACATGTCTGTCCATTTCCATAGAAGTTTCTCTGGCAAAACTTTTGAATCCCTTCATCACCAGTTTTTTTACATAAGTCATGAATTATAGAAAGAAAGGCTGTTTTTAAATATTATTTAGATTAATTTTTAGATAAATCATTACTAATTTTTATACTTTTTTTATATTTTAGTAAATAATTTAAACTCTATTTGAGCAGATTAAACAATTATTGTTAAGATTATTATCTATTAAGTATTATTAGTTAGTAAAAAATAATAGGATTTTTATCAGAATTCCCCAAGTTTTTTCTGATTTTTCATCTTCTCATGATTTTTGAATGTACTCCAGGATTTCCTGAAAATTTCAGGATGTTTTTCCCAGTTTTCTTTTATGAATTCTTGAGTTATTGAGTTTGCTGGATAGCCTGGGCCTATTTCTCCATATTTTTTCTTAAGCTTTTCAATTTCTTCATCTCTTTTTAATTTAGCAATTATAGAGGCAGCTGAACAAACAGGATAATTTACATCTGCTTTATGTTCTATAATGAGTTTTATTTCTTTATTATTAAGAAGTTTTTTAAGATATTCTGTGTATTTTTTGCAGTTTGGACTAGGACAGTCAATAATTGCAACATCTGGATTTAGTTCATTTATTATTTCTGCTTGTTTATGTGCTTCAAGCCAGTTTAAATTCATTCCATCTTTAGAACCTACTGCTTCATCAATTTCTTTAGGAGGAATCTCTATTATTTTAAATTCAGAATGTGCAACTATTTGATGTGATAAAAGCTCTCTTTTTTTATGAGTTAATAGCTTAGAATCTTTAACAGCCCCTAATTCAGCTTCTTTTCCATCATGAATCATAACTCCTGCTATAATCATCGGCCCTATTACAGGGCCGCGACCCGCTTCATCTATACCTAAAACTTTTACCATGTTTAATATTTTATCAATAATCTATAACTTATTAATACTTTGGTTTATATTTTCATAGCTTAATAGAGTTTTTTATTACAGATAATAATTATTAATATTTATAAAGTTTTATCTATAATTTATAAAACTATTTTAATAAGAGGTGAGTTTTTATTAAGATATATTTAAACATCTTAATTTTCTAAAACAAAGCTTAAGCTTTTCATCAGCACAGCTTATTAGTTTTAGAGATTATTGATATAGCCTTATAAATAATTCATATTTTTTTATGTTATTAGTTAGGTTTATAAGGGTTTTAAATTTAAGTTTTATATAGCGGGGTGGAGAAGTCTGGAGTTCTCGCCGGGCCCATAACCCGGAGGTCGGTAGTTCAAATCTACCTCCCGCTATGAAATTAAAAGTATTATTCTGGCTATCTTTCTAAATTAGAATTAAAAGACAGATTTATAAAATAGTTATCCTTTAGGATTATATGGGATTAATTGATATATCTAAATTGAATTTGAAACTTACTATGCCTAAAATAGAAAAAATAAAAATTGCTAAAATGACTTATAGAAGAAAAGGTGACAGAAGTTTAACACAAGGAGATAAGAAAAAAGAATTCAGAAATGCTAAACATAAATGTCAAAGATGTAAAAAAAAGTTCCCTGCTCATAAATTATGTATTCACCATAAAAAAGGAGTTGCTAATTATAAAAACAAGGGTTTGGTTGATATTCCCTATATTGAATTTTATATGAAAAGAAAAAAGAAAAATACTTATGACAGAAGCAAAAATTTAATGGTTTTATGCAGAAATTGTCATGCAGATGTTCATAAAGAAGAAAGTGAGCAAAGAAAAGAAAAAAAGAAAAAAGCTATGAAAAGAATTAAACAATCTAATCCTTATGTAAATTTGGGGTTTAGAATATAAAATGAAACAAGAAATTAAAGGAATTCGAGGCTGGCTTTTAGTATTTGTCATAATTCTTATATCTTCTTTTTGTATTGGTGGAATTATCCCTATTCTTTCAGGAGAATTATTTGCAAGTAATTTTGTGATAATTCAATTTCCTATAATTTTTTTACAAGGAATTTGTTTGTTTTTAATATATAAAAAAAGTTCTTCAACTAAGAAATGGGTGATAATTATGTTGTTATCATTAATCTTATCAAATATTTTCCAAATAATCACTATAAAACAAAGAATTTCAGATTATCAAATGGTTTTGCCTTTCCTTTATATTTCAACAACAATTTCAATATTATGGATTATTTATTTTAAAAAATCTAAAAGAGTTAAAACTACTTTTATAAAAAAATAAAAATGGCTAAAACATTAGAACAAGCATATAATAGTGTATGGAACAGAAATAAAAAAGTAATGAATGAATATCGCAGGAGTAAAGAGGGGGACAAACCACAACATATTGTAACTGAAACTTATGAAGATTATAGAGATAGAAAAGAAAATGAAAAGCAATTTTCAGGACATCAAATTATACTCTTTCTTGGTTTAGGTTGTTTAATCTTTGGATTTGGATTTTTAGCTTATAGAAAATATGCTTATGGAATTGGGCTTATAATTTTTGGTGCTTTGATTTTTTATTGGGCTTGGAAAGATAGCGATAGGGTTGGAAAAAAGCTTGGTTATGGGAGAAGATAAAAAATAAAATGGAATGGTTAAACTTAATATTAAATAAAATTGGTATTTTTTTCACAACCTTAATTTTAATTGTATTTGCTATATTTATTGGTTTTATAATTTGGTTAATAATAAATACTCCACGAAGTAGAAGATAACAAAATGAAACTCAAATTTGATTCAGATAGCCACCCTAATACTTTTAGTTTAAAAGCATCTCCCGCTACTTAAATTATATCAATTTAAAAACATTTTTATATGCCTTTATTCTTATAATAATATGAAAGGTTTAGTTATTGGCATGATTTTGGGAGGAATTTTAGTATTTGTTTTACTTTTGATTATAGGTATTTCAATTAATAACCAAAATTTAACAGGAAATGTAGCTAATATTTATACAAAACAACAATCAAATCAATTAACTGAACAAGTAATAATTGATAATGAACAGCAAATTAAAGAGAATATGTATTATTCCCAAACATTTGAAGTTTTCAAATCAGCTAAAATTCTTATTGGATTAACTGGTGATGAATTGGTTAATTATGCTTTATTGCCAGATTATGAGCTTGAGCATTATACAAAAGGAGAAAGTTTCAAATCATATGCAAATAAAGAAGGGATAGTATATATTCAAGAAACTTATGAGCTTAATGCAGGAAAGTATTCTGTGGTTATAACAAGTAAAGATAAACCTGTTAATATTCATTTAATTGTAAAAGCAATCAATTCTTAAAAGAGCTATATGTTATTTAAATGTAACTGTCAAGTAATAACAAACAGTAAGATTTAAAAACTCCTTATTCTTAATACTTTTATGTTAGAAATAAAACACATACTCACTATTTTAGCAATTTTATTAGTTGTATCTTTTTTTTGGATGAGTTTTACAAATAATGGAACAAAAACCAATAAAACTGTAACTGGGGCAGTTATTGCAGATTTAAATGATAAATCTAATAATGAACAAGAAATTGTAAAAGAAGAAAGAAATATTTATTCAGATAATCTACATTTTAATCATGTGCCAATAACATATAATTTCGAAGTAGTTCCAACTAAGAACGGATATTATTCGTGCCCAGATGCTCAAAAAGAAAGAACAAAAAAAGCATTTGAAATGATTAAAAATGAAACAGATAATTCTTTATCATTTAAAGAAGTTGAGAATAATGAGGATATTCAAATATTTTGTTATGGGATGAAAATATCTGATTCAAGTTCTCAATGGTATTCTATGACTGAGGGAGAAGGGGGATATGAATTATTAGGAAATGAAATAACTTCTGGGACACTTAATTTTTATGATGCCATGAGCCCACAAAATCAAAGAAGAAATTGTATAGATTTAGAGCTTCATGAAATCTTTCATATATTGGGATTTAATCATGTTGATGATAAAAATAGTTTAATGTACACTGAACAATGGGGCCCTTGCAAATATAAAATAGATGATTGGATTATTAAAGATTTAAAAGAAATTTATTAAAATAGAACTCAAAAACCCTTAAAAGACAGATTTATAAGATTTAGATTTCTTATATTTTATATAAAAAGGTGGAAAAATGTCAGGACCAGGAGAAGGAAAAAAACTTTTAGGAAAAGCAGATGTTTACATCCATGAAAAAGGGAAATCAAATGCTTCTGTTACTCATATAGACATAGAATTAGATGAGTTAAATGATATAATAAAACCAGGGGAAAATACTTATTGCGGAAGTAAAGAAGGCGGGGTTTTTATTGGATTAAAAAAAGAGATGATTGAGAGAGCAGAGAAAATTCTTAAAAAGAAATGAAAGGAGGTAAATATTGAGATGGTTGCCATAACTTTAACTATTACTGCGTTTATATCAATATTAACAGGAATTTTGATATTATTAATGCCAAAACTTCTAAATTATTTTGTTGCTGTCTGGCTTATACTAACTGGAGTCTTGCAAATTTTGAATATATATTTGGTTGTTTAAAATAGGTTACAAGCCCAGTAAAGAAATTCAGTAGATGAACATTTGTTATTTTTGTTCGGCAAAAATAAGAGATAATGAAAATCAGTCGCTTTCAAACAGTCTGATTTTCTGATTTAAATCGTTAAGTGTCAAAAATTAAAAGCGAGAAGTGTTA